>TARA_B110000093_G_scaffold60219_1_pt1 | contig 37839 bp, 31 predicted proteins | sample TARA_B110000093 | Tara Oceans TARA_B110000093 (sample SAMEA4397390) | marine metagenome | biome: Polar Biome; feature: [MIX] marine epipelagic wind mixed layer (ENVO:01000061); material: water (ENVO:00002006), including particulate matter (ENVO:01000060) such as... | depth 10-100 m | reverse complement strand
TGAAGTTTGAAACCGAGTGGCTTGCAACGGCGGCGAAGCGCCGTGCTTTAAAAATGGTGGGTCACATATCGTCCTACTTAGCTGAATCCAATCAGCTAGTAGCCAGCGAGCAGGGCTTCGAAATAGATCTCGGCCGTCTTGTTGTCGCCGGAAAAATAGATCGGGTGGAACGAACCGGAGACGGCTTGATAGCCGCGGATCTGAAGACTGGTAAATCACCAAGTGCAAAAGAGGCGGCGGAACACCGTCAGCTGGCGCTCTACCAGCTCGGGCTTCGCCAAAGTTATGACGAACCGGTTGCCGGTGGCCGAATAATCTCCGTGGGCTCGGGGTCATTAAAGGTCTTGGAGCAGCCGGCTCTTGCCGGTGAGTTCCAGAAAAGCATCATGGAGCTTTTGTCTAGGGCTGAGAGCCAGATTGGTCAGGCCAGCTTTGTGGCAAATATCTCAGAGCACTGCACCGGAGACTCCAAATGTCAATTGCTCATGGCCAAGGCGGTTACACATGACTAATTTCTCGGCCCAAGAAATTTTTTCTGTTGTTTCAAAACACAAACTCACCGATGAGCAGGAGGCGGCGATCTCGTCAGCAAGCACGACGGGTCCAAGCCTCGTTATTGCCGGTGCCGGAAGTGGAAAAACTGAGTTGATGTCAGTCAGAACCCTCTACTTAGTTGCTAATCAGCTGGCAAAACCGAGTGAAATTCTCGGCTTGACCTTCACTAGGAAAGCCGCGAGTGAGCTAGCTACCAGAATCCAATCTGGATTGGTAAAGCTCCGGGAGTCAAGCTATTGGCCGAAAGGGCTGGGGGATGATTTTGATCCGCCCAAAATAACCACTTATAACTCTTTTGGAAATGAAATCTTTAGATCACTGTCATTACAGGTCGGCTTCGAGGCAGACGCTGTCCTACTAACCGAAGCGGGGGCAATTTCACTAGCGAGGGAGGTGGTTGCAAACGCTAAAATTTCCGATTTTTCAGAGTTATTGAACTGGGACAGGACACTCGATTACTTGACCGAGAAGGTCTTAGGTGCCAGCGGCTCTCTTACGGATAACCAGCAGTCAGCCGATGAGGCAATTTCCTACCTGCAAGATTTTGCTCAACAGATTGCAGCTCTGCCGCAGTCTGATAAGGGTGGCGATGGGGTCTACGCATACCACCAGACACTCCTGGATACTGTGCATTCTTCAACATTGGTGTTCGAGCTTGCAAGGCAGTATCAACGCCAAAAAAAGACTAGGGGACTGGTCGATTTTTCAGATCAAGTGGCTCTCGCACTAATGGCCCTTGAGAGGCAGGACCTGGAGCTTTCTCATAAATTTGTGCTCTTGGATGAGTATCAAGACACCTCCGGCATTCAGACCATGTTGCTCTCGAGGCTGTTCGCCGGAAAGCCAGTTATGGCGGTCGGTGATCCCAACCAAGCGATCTACGGTTGGCGCGGCGCCAGCAGCGCAAACCTGAGTGGTTTTGCTAGTGATTTTGGTGTCGCTGAACAGTTTTCACTGAGCGCGAGCTGGAGGTCTGGCCAGGCGATCGTGGATGCGGCCAATTTAGTGAGCGAGCTGCTGCAGGATGATTCGTTCGTCAGTCCGGTAAGCCTGACTGCGGGGCTTGATCGAGATTGCACCGTTTCGGCGATTGTTTGCCAAGACGATGCAGCCGAAAGCGCAAGAGTGGCTTTGTGGCTTTCGGAAAGAATGAACGGTGAAACCAGTGCCGCGGTTTTGTTCCGTTCAAAGCAGGCCATGCGGCTCTTCGCCGATGCCCTCGAGGAGAACGGGCTCGAGGTCGAAATAACCGGGCTTTCCGGGTTGCTTGAGCAGCCCGAGGTGCTGGATCTGTTGGCTGCATTGAGGGTGATCGCCGATCCCGAAGCCGGAGCTGAGCTTATGCGAATTTTGTCGGGCCCTAAATTCAGGATTGCACCAAGAGACATCGCCCAGCTCCATAAATTTGCAAGAAAACTTACTCGCATGCGAAAAGAGGTCACTGCGGAGATTCCACTCACATTGGTTGAGGCACTGGACGAACTTCGTAAACCGAGTTCGAGAGAGTTTGCCGAGATTTCCGAGGCCGGACTCGAGAGAATGGTGCAGGCTAGCGAGCTATTTCACCTGATGAGAACGCAACTTTCCCTTGGCGTCAGTGAATTTTCTTGGGCGGTCGCAAGAGAGCTGGAATTAGACATTGAGCTTTATGCGCACGCCCGCACTAAGACGCCGCTGGCAAATCTAGAGGGTTTTATCGCCCGCATTTCAGACTACGAAGTCAGCGCCCTGCGCCCATCTATTTCAGGCTTGTTGGGCTGGCTCGATTATGCGGTGAACAGTGAGAGATTTGAAATGCCAAAGACCGGGGCCAAGGCTGGAGTTGTGCAGCTGATGAGCGTTCACGCGGCAAAGGGTCTCGAGTGGGACTTTGTGGCGGTTGCAGGTTTGGTTCAAGGATCTTTTCCGGTCGACTCTCGAGACTCAAAAGGCTGGCTGGCAATCGGGAAGCTTCCTCATGAAATAAGGCAGGACCGCGATTGGATACCTCAACTGTCTTGGCGTCAGGCGGCTACTCAAAAGCAACTCAAGGCGGCCACTGAAGATTTTGCTTCAGAAAACCGGGCCAAGCACGATATCGAGGAACGGAGGCTTGCTTACGTTGCAATTACTCGGGCTGGAAGGGACCTTTTGCTGTCGGCTAGTTATTACAAGGCAGGGATTCTAAATCCGCGCCCGATCGCCCCCTATCTGGAGGAGCTAATTAGCGTGGGGCTTGCTCAGTTGCTTGAGCCCATTCCAGAGCCAGCGGTAGCAAACCCACTCGCCAATCTGGTCAAATCCGAAATTTGGCCTGCCGACCCACTTGGCAAGAGCCGTGATTCACAACTCGCTGCTGCCGAAAATGTGATCAGTGCGACTCCGACAAGTGTTAGTGAAAGTCGGCAGCTGGCTGCAATCATCGAACAGGCGGAACTACTTAGAAACCCAAAGCCAGTGGAGCTACCCTTGCGTTTATCTGCGTCCAAAATTGTCCAGCTACTTACTGAGCCGGATGCCTTCTGGGCCCAGATTGCTCGCCCGCTTCCGGTGTCGTTCTCTGAGGCTGCTGCAAGAGGAACACAGTTTCACGAGCGCCTGGAGGAGGCGTTTGAGTTGGAGGCTGATTTGGATATCTCCGATTGGCAAGAGCAAGATCGGGAACTTGGGCAGGCATTCCTTGACTCTAGGTTCGAAAGCCTCAAGCCTATTTATGTTGAACAAGCACTCGAGTTTGAACTCGGCGGCACGGTGGTTGTTTGCAAACTAGACGCCGTCTATCAAACAGAAGACGGCTTCGAAGTTATCGACTGGAAATCTGGTTCTGCCCCCGAGTCAAAAGCGGAAGTTGCCAACAAGGCCGTGCAGCTTGGCCTTTATCGTATTGGACTATCGCGGTGGCTTGGCGTTGGTGTTGAGAGGGTGAAAGCGTCATTCTTTTTCGCAGGCGACTCGCAAGAGATATCCCCCGAAGTGCCATCGGAGAACGAGCTGATGGAAAAGCTAAGGGCTTTTAGAAAAGCTCCTCTTCGTTTTTAGTTTCCGCGTCAGCATCCTCAATAAAGTCGGCCTCTAGGACCTCTCCCGCAGCTATGTCCGCTATGTCTTTATCCTGTTGCTGTGCAAGCTCTTGGGTCTCGAGGTCCTGGTCCTCTAGCGGGCTAGAACTATCGACGTGAGCCTCTTGATTCGCGCTGAGCGACGCAATGCCGGCGAAGCTTGAGGCCCTGAGGCTTCTGAGATTGCCGCTTTCGAGTTGGTTGCGCAGTTCGGCAATCATGTCCTCGGCCTGGCTGATTTCCTTCTCGTCTTTGTTTTGGATGCAGTATGCCAGCCAGCTGCCAAGCTCGAGCTCCGAGTAGAGCTGGGCGCGTTGACTGATGTTTTCGTCAGCCGTTTCCCTTGCCGCACGGTAGTTAAGAATCGTGTCCTCAAGGGTCGTCCTGAGGGCTCCTCCGGTCAGCCATCGCAGGTCTTCTGCGGGATCGCCAACCTTCAGTGAGCTCCAACCAGACAGTCCATTGACTTTCTGAGCACTGACCATGACTGTGTCTTGGCTGACGTTCCCATGAATAGCTGTCGGGTGAAAACGAAACAACCCAATATCTTCGGTAGCCGCCTCCCACCTGGAAAGCAGAGCTGCTGGGACTCTGCCGGTCTGAGCAATGCTGTCTATCTCGGCGACCTTGTGTCTTAAGATGCTTGCTGCGTCATACTCCAAGAGGCCAGCGTCACTAATGATGTCCGGGCTGAGGTTATGAATACGAGCGAGCACCTCGCCTATGCTCTTGGAAAATAGACCGGGAGCATATTTTGCCAAGTCTGTGGTTTCACCACCCAGGAGAGAAAGCAACAGGGCTTTGGTTCCATCGGAGTCCATGCTTTGACCGATAAGTCGAGGAGTGTCTAGCCCGAGCACTTCCTGGTGGGGCTCAATTATTTTTAGGGCCTGCAGCTCTATTGCAACTTCGGACTCCCCGGCCGGCGTGGCAGGGATTAGCAGCTGATAAGAGGCGCCATCTTGGTCCCAAAGTTGTAGTTGATCAATGTCGGGATTGGTTTCAACCCTCCGATAGCTGCGGAAGGTGAACCCCGGGGCAGCATCCGCTGCCAGCGCGGCTAATATCAGACTAGGTCTTCCCACGGTCACAGGTTAGATTGTTCACCGCGCTCTTGGAGTAAACGCCACGCGCAGCATAAGGATTGCTAATGACTTCAGATCTGACTCCGAGCCAGCTTTTGGCTGGACTCGATGACGATCAGGCTGCGGCCGCCCAGGCCCTGCAGGGACCGGTCGCCATAATTGCAGGTGCTGGTAGTGGAAAAACCAGAACTGTTAGCCACCGCATCGCCTACGGTATTCAGAGCGGTAGCTACGCCGCGAACCGGGTATTTGCTCTTACCTACACCAACCGTGCGGCTGCCGAGCTTAGAACGCGGCTCAGGTCCTTGGGGGCCCAAGACGTTGCGGTCAGGACTTTTCACTCTGCGGCGCTTACGCAGCTGCAATTTTTTTGGCCCCAACTGACAGACAGTTTTGCCCCGAAACTCGTCACCCATAAGGGGCCACTAATTCAAGAGGTTCTTGAGCAAATGGGGATTCGCGCAACTGCCGAACTAAAGTCGAGCCTCCAAGCAGAAGTCGAATATGTCCGGTATTCAATGACGGATCCAGAGAAGTATCAAGCTTCAAGACCTGAGGGCTCCAGCCTTGGTACCGAAAGATTCGGCGAGTTTTTTCGTGCATTTGAATTACTCAAGCAAAAGCGCCGAATAATCGACTGGGAAGATGCGTTGTTGCTCTGCGTTGGAATGCTGAGAGACCAGCCGCGAATGCTGGCCCATGTCCAGCAGCAATATCGGTTTTTCACCGTGGATGAGTATCAAGATATTTCGCCACTCCAGCAGGCTCTTCTCGAAACCTGGCTAGGGGACAGGCAAGAGCTATGCGTGGTCGGAGACCCCAGGCAGACCATCTACACATTTGCGGGCGCCCGCAGCGATTTTTTGACCGGCTTTCAGGATCGATATGAAAAAGCGCAAGTATTTGAACTCAACCGCAACTATCGATCAAGTCAAGAAGTGGTAGCTCTTGCGAATCGAGTCAGCCCAGACACGCCTCTCGAGGCAATTCGTCAAGTTTCTGAAAAGCCTGTTTTTAAGACCTTCAAGAATGCCGGCGACGAAGCGCTGAGCGTGGTGCGGCAAATAAATGAGTTCCTGGAAAACGGCGTTGGCCGCGGTGAGATAGCGGTGCTTGCTCGAACCAATGCTCAGCTTGTAAAAATAGAGCAAGAGCTAAAAAACTCTAGTGTTGATTATCAAGTCCGTGGATCTGGAAGGTTTTTCAAGCGTCCAGAGGTCATCCAAGGCGCAGGGGCCATTAGAGCTCTTCAGACGTCGGAGCCTAAAGAACCCTTGTTCATGGAGGTCTCTAAAATAATCTCGGCACTTGGCTGGAAATCAAGAGCAAATAAGGATGAGAAGTGGCTCGCTCTCAACTGGTTTCTAGAAGTTCTTGAAGAGCTTGATGAGCCGAACTTGGACGACTACCTGCGGGAACTTGACGAGCGGGAGCGCTCAGGACATGAGCCAATGCGTGACGCGGTTATGTTGGCAACAATTCACGGGACAAAGGGTCTGGAGTTTGCCAAGGTTTTTCTAATAGGAGTGAATCAGAACTATTTCCCAATTGGGTACGCAAAGACGGAAGCTGAAATCGCAGAAGAGCAGCGGCTGTTTTACGTTGCCATTACTCGAGCGAAGGACTCTTTGCAGGTGAGTTCAAGACTGGATAAAAACCCTTCAGATTTTATAAAGCGTTTCGGCAGCCACACTCCGACCAGTTAGCCTTGCTCGTTACCACTTCTCCGGAGCGCTCTAGGCGGACCATTTCCAGGGGTTCCTGATTTTTGAGTCTGTCCAGGAAGTTCAATGACTTTGACAGGGCAACCCCTCCTGAAAATAACATAAGTGCACTATCGGCCAGATCACGGTCAAGGCTTGCCAACTGGGTCGCTATCTTGATCCAGTTGGGCACATTGTTTATTCGATGAAGCTCAACGCACCCCAGACATGGTGTGACACCGGGGATTACGATGTGAGAAATCTGGACACCTGATTCATCGAAGCAAATTGCCAGGTGTGGGACGTCGCGTGATAACCAAGGCTGATAGTCGGCAGGCTGGATGATGTCATGGCACACAAGAATTGCTAAGTCCGCCTGGTCAAATGCTGAACTTACTCTGCTGTGAAGCTGAATGCTAAGGCCATCCGCATCGGATTTAACTGCTCTTACTCGCTGCATTCCAAGAAAGGGCTGCGGGTAGCCCATTTCAACGGTGTCTCCCGGCAAGACTTTTGAGTGGTCGTTGGTAAAGACGTTTGTGACTGCAGAGGCGTTCAGGGCTCTAAGAAGGGTCAGCCCAGTTCGGTCGAGTTTGGAAAGAAAAACGCGAAGGCCTTTTCGCGCTCGCAAGATTTCTGCTGGGTCATCGAGGCCCAGCAAGTAGAGCCTCATTATTTCCGAAAAACGCCTGGAAATTTCATGCTCAGTGAAGGTGGGCATGAATGACGATGTTCTAGAAAGTAGCGGACCTAAGCGCTCGATGAGTTCGTTGGTGGTTTCTGCATCGGCGCTCGCCATTTTTGGCAAGAGTGACAGCTGATTGTCGCTGATGCCAGTCTCTAAGAAGTCCAGCGCTCTGAATTGCTCATTGGAAAGGTTTGCCAACAGCACTTCAGAGTTGACTCCGTATTGTCGTGTCGTGTCGTCGATCCACAATCTTGCGAGGCCGGGGTTAATTTGTCTTACCACCTGAGGTAGTTTGCTGCCCCCGAGCTATTCTCGTGAAGCGTTCTCCACAGCCCGAAGCTAAGCGGCAGAAAGAGAATTTGATTTAGTCAGTAAGGAATTTGCGGAGCTCATCTTCAAAATCATCGCCGCCATTTTTGATGCGGGCAATCAATGAATCTGGATTTTCAATTTCAAGTGCGGTTGGCATTTGGTCGGGGTGCGACCAAAGGGCATCCGAAGCGCCTTTACCGATTTCCGCTACTACTCGCTGCCACATCAAAGTGGCCTCTCTTCTGAGTCGAGGCCTCATTTCAAGGCCGAGAAGAGCTTCGAAGGTTTTTGCGGAAGCACCGCTGGTGGCTCGTTTGCGATTAAATATTTCCACAACTGCTTGAATGTTCGGAAGTCTTTTGGTTGCCTGCAGCGAGGTCGCGTCGACCCATCCTTCGATGAGTGCCAGAACAGTTTCTATGCGCTCCAAGGCCTGCTCTTGCTCGGGACTTCTTGGCGAAACCATTGCGCTGGCTTCAATGATTTGCTCCATTGAACCTGGATCAGTCGGGTCGATTCGAGACGCAATTTCCTCAATGCCACTCAAGTCGACAGTGAGTCCGGCGGCAAACTCTCGTACCTGGGTGATGATTTGTTCTCGCAGCCAACCGGCTTGGTTATAAAGCGAAGCGATTGCCAGTTCACGGGTCGCAAGGTAAATGACGACCTCGCTCTTTGGGGTCTCAAGGTCTTGAAGAAACTCTCCTAAGTTTTGAGCGATGATTCCAGGCCTAGCGGTAAGAGGAATTCCTATTTCGCCCGAAAGTAAAACCTCTGAGGAAAGCTTTCCGATGGCTTGACCCAATTGCATGGCAAATATCGAAGCTCCAGCATTGCCAATAAAGTTTTTAGCTGGTGCCAACATCTGGCTCAACTCGGGTGGAAGCGTGTTTCCTAAGTTCTCACTTAGTGCTGCAGCCATGCTGTTGGCGACTGGCTCTGAGAGCTCTCTGAAAAGTGGCATTGCTTCTTGTGCCCACATTGACCGAGTAAGTTTTTTGGAAGGATTTGGGTTCGTGAATTCCGTGGCCTCGCTTAGCCAGAGGCGGGCCATGGCAAACGCATTTTCCAGTTCGGCTTCCAGGGCGGAATTTGCTGGCCTTTCGGTTTTCTTGGAAAGTTCGAGCGCTTGATCAAGGGCAAGTTTCCAGTTCACCGGCTCTCCGGCTTCGCCCGTCATCGCCGATACTTGTCCAAATAGGTCACTCAGCATCGAAGGGTCAGCACTGAACCCGGCTATTTTGGCAAGATCTTCCGGATCCAGTTGGCCCGATTCCATCATCTTTCGAATCAAGCGTTCAAGTTCTTCGCGATTTGGCTGTTCTTCCAAGGGGCACCTCTTTTAGGAGAAAACTACCCTGTCCTTTGCCAGGCAGGCTGCAAATCCGCTGTCAAATTGCTCCTGTTCGCCAAGGGCGTTAGTGTCCTTGGCGCTAATGCGGGTTGCACTGCCTAGCATTGGAGCAATGACATTTTTCGATGCACCCAAACCGCCTAAACGAGGTCGCTTCGCAGGTTGGATGGCTCTTGGAATTGCCTCAATCGTCGCCGTTGGACTCTTGGTGTTGCCGACCGGTTTTGTAATCGAACGTCCCGGACAAGTCTTCAATGTCATGGGGCAGATTGACGGCACGCAGGTCATAAGCTCGACGGAAGTAGAGACCTTTGAATCTGAATCGCGATTCGATGTAACTACAGTTTCATTATTGGGGAACAGGGAGTCGACCCCTAGCTGGGTCCAAGTTCTCTATGCATGGGCTGATCCCAATCAAGTTGTACTCCCACTAGACGAGATTTTTCCTCCAAGCTTCACATCCGAGCAATTTAGAGCCGAATCTTCGTTGCAAATGGAAGTTTCTCAGCAGGATGCAATTGCCGTGGCGCTGAAAAAGCTGGGGCATCAAGTCCCTAGGGCTCTGTATGTAAATACAGTTTTAGAGGGCGCTCCATCCTCTGGAATTTTGATTGCTGGCGACCTAATAACCGCGGCCGGCGGAGTGACGGTCGACACATTCGATGCATTCAAGGCTCAAATTCAACTGACTAAGGACTCTCCCTTGAGGATTGATGTGATCAGGGATGGTCTGGAAACTTCACTCTCGGTGACCCCTTCACTCAACGGTGAAACCTGGGTTATCGGTTCGATGATTGGTTACACATACAACTTTCCATTTGAACTTGATCTCCAGCTCGGAGATGTTGGTGGACCAAGCGGCGGGCTGATTTTTAGCCTCGGAGTCTTGGATGCTCTCACGGAAGGCTCCTTGGCCGGGAGTGCTCACGTGGCAGGCACTGGAACTATTGACCCGGATGGAAATGTCGGCCCGATCGGGGGAATTGCACTAAAAATGCTCGGAGCCAAACAGGCTGGAGCGGAGCTTTTTTTGGCACCAGAGGCAAACTGTCAAGAGGCCATTGACAAGATTCCCAGTAACTTGACAGTTGTTTCAGTGAGAGACTTGACTGAAGCTCTTGAGAAAATAGAAATGTTCGCCAACGGTGAGCAACTACCAGCAATGCAATGTAATAACTAGGAGATAGATATTGTCTGAAGCACAAGCAAAACCGCAGCGACGAGTTTCGCCGCTGTCCATCGCCTTTGGAATCTTGGCTGTAATAGTTTTTGCGCTGGTGAGCGCTGCAGGGATCTATACCGACTGGCTCTGGTTTAGGCAACTTGACTTCGAAGTGGTCTTCTTTACGCAAATAGTTGGTCAAATAGTGGCGTTCCTAATTGGATTTGTCATCATGACCCTCCTGGTTGCGACTGGCCTAATGTTCGCGTGGCGGACTCGCCCGGTTTATCTAAAGATGCCGGATGAGTCACCGTTCCAGGCCTATCAGCAGTTGCTTGATGGTCTAAGGCGAGTAATCATGCTTGGCCTGCCAGCTCTTCTTGGAGTTTTTGGCGGCCTAATCGCTGCTCGCGAATGGCAAACCGCGGCCCTGTGGCTAAACGGCGGCCTTTTCGGTGTGACCGACCCACAGTTCGGGTTGGATATTGGTTTCTTTGTTTTTGATCTTCCGTTTTATGGCTTCGCCGTCAGCTACGTTTCCGGCGGTATTTTCCTTGCTGCGCTAATTAATGCCGGTGTTCACTTGATTTACGGTGGTATTCGTTTCTCGGGTCGCGAAGTTAATGTTTCGAAGCCGGCCCGTATTCAGCTTTCAATTCTGGTTGCGACTTACTTTATTCTTCAAGGCCTAAGCCTTTGGCTTGACCAGTATGGAACCGCAACCAGTTCCGGCGAACTCTTTACGGGAGTTACCTACACTGATGACAATGCTGTCATTCCTGGCTTGCAGATCTTGGCTCTTATTTCACTTGCGGTCGCGGTGGCATTTCTCGTAACTGCCGTGCTGGGACAGTGGAGAATCTCGATCATCGCGACAGCATTGATGGTTGCAAGCTCACTTGTTCTCGGTGGACTCTACCCTTGGATTGTTCAAACCTTCCAGGTGGTGCCCAATGAGAGAACCCTCGAGGGTCCTTACTTACAAAAGAACATCGATGCCACCAGAGTCGCCTACGAATTGGACAAGGTTGAAGTTGTCGACTACGCGGCCAACGTTATCCCAGAACCTGGTGCTCTCAGAAACGACGCCAGGACAACCTCATCCATAAGAATTATGGACCCGGCCTTGGTCGGCGACGCTTTCCGTCAGCTTGAGCAGTACCGTCAGTACTACAGCTTCCCCAACCGCCTGCACGTTGATCGCTACGCAGTCGATGGCGAGACTCGGGACACCATCATTGCGGTTCGAGAGTTGAACCAAGCCGGTCTTGGCGAGTCACAGTCTTGGTACAACTCGTCGGTCGTCTACACCCATGGGTTCGGTCTAGTCGCAGCCTATGGAAACAAGGTCGACAGCGACGGCAAGCCCCTATTTTTCCAGTCCGGAATTCCAACCGTTGGAGACCTTGGCGATTTCGAGCCCAGGATTTACTTTGGTGCGAATTCACCTAACTACTCAATCGTTGGAGCTCCCGCTGGAGCCGACCCTCTGGAGTTTGATTTCCCAGCCGGCGAGGGTGAGAGCAATGAAACCTACACGACCTTCACGGGCAGTGGTGGGCCGCTTGTGGGAAACATCTTCACCAGAATCGCGTACTCATTGAAGTTCCAAAGCGAGCAGATCTTGCTCTCCGATGCAATCAACGCTGAGTCGCAAATTCTCTACAACCGTTCCCCTGCGGAGCGAATTGCCGAAGTTGCGCCTTATTTGACCGTGGATACGGAAATTTATCCAGCGGTTGTTGACGGAAGAATCAAGTGGATTGTTGATGGCTACACAACCACAACTCAGTATCCATATTCAAACCTCGAGTCGTTCAATCTTTCGATTCTGGATTCCTCTTCTGAGACCTTCAACAGAGACACTTCTGAGGTCAACTACATTAGAAACTCCGTGAAGGCCACCGTGGACGCCTATGACGGTTCGGTAGACATTTACCAGTGGGATGAGCAGGACCCCTTGCTAAAGGCCTGGATGAACCTATACCCGGACACTGTGCAGCCAAAGTCAGCAATGTCGGGCGATCTAATGGCTCATGTTAGGTACCCGTCTGATCTGTTCAAGACTCAGCGTTCGGTGCTCGGTAGCTACCACGTAACCGAAGCCGGAGCCTTTTATTCTCAGCAGGACGCCTGGATGACTCCAAATGACCCGGTAGAAGGTACCGGGCTTGGATCACTCCAGCCCCCTTACTACTTGACGATGCAAACCCCCGGTGAATCTGACAGCTCGTTTTCTCTCTACTCAACCTTCATTCCTCAGTCCACAGGTGAGAGCACAAGAAATGTGCTGACCGGGTACTTGATTGCGAATGCGGATGCGGGCAGTGAAGCCGGTAAGGTTAGCGATAATTACGGCAAGTTGACATTGCTCAGCCTGCCAAGGGAGACCGTAGTTCCTGGACCAGGTCAGGTGCAGAACAACTTCAATGCTGACAGCGAAGTATCTTCACTGTTGAACATTCTTCGACAGGGATCGACCAATGTTATAAGCGGAAACTTGCTGACACTTCCTGTTGCTGGCGGACTGCTATATGTTCAGCCGGTATACATCGAGTCAACTGGTGAGACCAGTTACCCGTTGCTCGAAAAAGTGCTGGTTGCCTTTGGCGATCAGATAGCCTTCGAGGACAGTCTCGATCAGGCTCTTGACGCCCTATTCGGGGGTAACTCCGGATTTGACGCTGCTGCGAAAGATACCCCTGTGACCGACGGTACTGGCGAAGAGGCCGTGACAGATTCTGCTCCGACCGATTCTGGCAACACCGCTTTGGACGAAGCCTTGACTGCTGCGAGCAGAGCTTTGGTAGACAAGCAGGCAGCCTTGATGGCTGGAGACTTGGCGGCCTTTGCAAGGGCAGATGATCGATTGACCAGGGCTATTGAGGACGCTTTGGCAGCATTAGATTAACCATATAAAACCTGCTAGTGTTGGGACTTCGCCGCGGGGTGGAGCAGTTCGGTAGCTCGCCGGGCTCATAACCCGGAGGTCGTAGGTTCAAATCCTGCCCCCGCAACTAGCGAAAACCCCCTGAACTTATAAGGTTCAGGGGGTTTTTCTTTGCTGTGGATAATGCGAATGTGTCAGCTATGTTTTGCTCTATTTTTTACGCATGGATATTGCCCTAAGAATCTCAAGATTGTCCCGCTAAATGTTGATGGAGCTCGCTGCCTTGCTGGCAACCAGTAGTTGCCATTCACACAGCAGCACAGCCGATAGCTTTACTATTTGCGCGGAGAAAGTTGAGCAGAGTTATTCTCAAACAAGTTCGAGCACTATCGGCAGTGCGCCGAAGGCTAAGCCCATGCGGCTGTGTTCCTATTACCTAAATAACTCGATTGACTCTCCAACCGAAGGGATTATTACCGCTTGGGTCCCGGTGGGTGCAAGAAGCTGCATCGGTGACGCGCTGCCAGAGCCTCAAGTGGCAGCGAAAGCCAGTGTCGTTCAAAGCTCGAGTGAACTTCGGGAGTCTCTAACAAGTTTTTCTAATCGCCCCTTTGCATCGTGGACGCCAGGTGAGAAGCTGGAAATTTTTGAATTTGGTCAATTCAGTGTTCAGGTAAATAATCGGACAACTACCGGCCTGCTTCTGGGGCAAACCGCCCAAATTCGCTTCACTGCAGGCTCGATGACTTGGCAATTCTCCGACTCAACAACTGCGTCTGGAAGATCTGTTTCAAAGTCCTTTCAGACCGTCGGCTCATTTTTTACAGTGGCAAGAGTTGCATATCGGGTTGATTATCAAATGTTGGGTAGGGGCTGGGTCCTAAATGCCGCGACCGTGACGCTTTCGTCAAATCAGTTGGAAATTGAAGTCACGGAGCCGCCGAGGAGAACTCTTTTGATCTTATAAAGAAATTTGTCAGCCGGGACTCATGCAATCCTCAGCGTTGTTGACCATAATCAGTTAGACAACGAAAGGCTTAATTACATGTCTCAATGGAATCGCTCTGGAGAAAATCAATTTAGCTTCAGTCAGCCATACCTTGCGCCCGTGCAGGCTCCGGTCAAGAAAAAAAGACGTAATCTACTTCCTGTCGCGGCCCTAGCTCTGGGCGCGGCCCTTGTCGGAGGCATTATTGGCTCGAGCGGACTAACGCTCTCGGTTGCAAACTTGAGTCAGCCGGCTCCAATCGTTGTGAATAACGCGACCGAGGTGAATTGGGTCACCGGTGCCGCCGCCGCCGCCTCCCCTTCGGTTGTTACTCTTGCCGTCAACTCAGCTTCGAGTGGTGGTTCTGGTTCTGGAGTCGTGCTCAGTGAGGATGGTTACATATTGACCAATGCGCACGTCGCAACTCTTGGTGGCCTCACCGAAACTGCCGCCATCTCGGTCATGCTCTGGGATGGACAAGTGCTCGCTGCCGAATTAGTTGGTTTTGATTCTGTCTACGACTTGGCGGTTTTGAAAATAGAAGCCGCCGGCCTAAAGCCAATCATCTTTGCTGATTCGAATACGCTAAATGTTGGGCAGAGCGTAGTGGCAATCGGCGCGCCACTTGGGCTCTCCTCCACGGTGACTCAGGGCATTATTTCGGCTCTCAACCGGACAATTCAAGTGGCGAGCTCCGAAGTCAGTGATGACCCCGGCCTCCAGTTCTATACCGGAAGTGGCGGAACTCCAATATCGCTTCAGGTTATTCAAACCGATGCGGCCATCAACCCTGGCAATTCAGGTGGCGCACTTGTCAACAACAGCGGAGAGTTGATAGGCATTAATGTTGCGATTGCCACTGCCGGATCCGGAACTTCAGGAAGCATCGGTGTCGGATTCTCTATTCCGTCGAATACTTCCGAGAGAATCGCGAACGAAATTATCGAAACTGGCGTCGCGACCCACGGCCTGCTGGGTGCCCTGGTCCGGGATAGCCGAGAGGCAACCGGTGGATTCTCGAATGGCGCCTATGTCGAAGGAGTTAGCGAAGATGGTGCAGCGAAGGCCGCCGGCATTATGCAGGGGGACATCGTGATCGTTTTTGCAGGGCAACGCGTTGAGGGTGCGAGTGACCTTACTGCCTTGGTAAGAGCGGAACCTGCCGGGGCCGAAGTTGAACTCGAGCTGATTCGGGATGGCCGGAAGTTAGTTTTCAAGGTGACACTTGGCAGCGCAGCTGACCTACAATAAATTCCTATGAGCGATCTGGATTCTGGAACCACTCTCGATAAAGAGCGTGTTGAGCAAGTCGATCAAGGCGACCATGAGCGTTACTCGCACTACGTCAAGAAGAATAAAATCGTTGAATCGGCCGTATTGGGAGAACCAGTCATTGCACTTTGTGGCAAGGCATGGGTCCCAAGTCGAGACCCAGGTAAGTTTCCAGTGTGCCCGGATTGTAAAAAGATTTACGAAACCTTCAAGGGCGACTAAACAAAATGAGTGGGAATCGCAGGATCACCATTTGACAGCCTGAATCCAGATGCATTTAGTTCAGAAATCGCCATTGCGTGGTGATTTCGCGCTGCAAAAACACCCTCGGGCCCCATGGCGTCAGTGAAACACTCTCCTTCCGCAACCAGCTGGACCTGAAGAAGCCTGCCTTGCGATTCTCCGCCAACAAGCTCTGCAATGGCTATGTTGTCCTGAATTTTCCTGCTGGCAAATTTTTTGCCGCCCCTGTTGGCCTTTGATGTTGACGTCTTCGCAACGTCGACCCAGCCGTCACCGTCAGAGTGAGCCACCAGCTTGTAGACGAACCCAACCGTCGGGTGTCCAGATCCAGTAACCAAGGATGTGCCTACGCCGTATCTGTCAACCGGCGCTGCGGCCAGCGCGGCGATTGTGTATTCGTCCAAGTCGCTGGTGACAACTATTTTTGTTTCGGTTGCCCCTAAGGAGTCGAGTAGCTGACGCACCTTGCCGGCTGCCATGGATAGATCGCCGGAGTCGATCCTCACGGCGGCTATTTTGCCGTTAGTGAGCCTGACGGCTTCTTTCACTGCCGGCTCGATGTCGTAGGTGTCGACAAGCAGCGTGGTTTCGTTACCCATTGACTCGATTTGAGACCGAAAGGCCTCGGCTTCGCTGTCGTGCAACAAGGTAAATGAGTGGGCGCTGGTTCCCATCGTTGGTATTCCCCAGCTTCTTCCGGCTTCCAAGTTGCTTGTGGCGTCAAAGCCGACGATGTATGCAGCTCTCGCGGCGGCGACTGCGGCGTGCTCGTTTGCTCGCCGGGCGCCCATTTCGGCCAAGTAGCGATTCCCAGCCGCGTAGCGCATCCGGGCTGCCGCACTTGCCACAGCGCTGTCGTAGTTCAAAATCGAGAGTATTACCGTTTCTAGAATTACTGCTTCCGCAAAGCTGCCTTCTACCCTAAGGACCGGCGAGTTAGCGAAGAAAAGCTCACCCTCTTGGTAGCCATAAATGTTGCCTTTGAAGCGAAAGTTCTCAAGCCAGACAGCAGTTGACTCGTCGACTATTTCGTTTTTGAGAAGAAACGCGATCTCTTCTTTTTCAAACCTAAATTTTTGGACTGCTGCCAGCAGGCGGCCGTTGCCAGCGAGGACACCAAACCTTCGGCCGGCTGGTAGTGACCTAGTGAAAACTTCGAAAACTGTTTGGCGTTCTGCTTTGCCCGAGCGCAGCGCAGCTTGAACCATGGTGAGTTCGTAGCGGTCCGTTAGCAGGGCTGTTGTCACGACACCAGCCTACCCAAGCCACAACCGCTATTGCACCTCGGGCCTAGACTTGTTAGGTGGATGCTAGACCTATTGGAGTTTTCGACTCGGGAGTCGGTGGGCTCACTGTTGCCCGGGCGATTATTGATCAGCTTCCAAATGAATCGGTTCATTACGTGGGGGACACTCTTAACTCTCCCTACGGTCCGAAGCCGCTGTCACTAGTTCGCTCATTGGCGCTCGAGGTTATGGATGACCTGGTGGCCTCCGGCGTAAAGGTGCTGGTCATAGCCTGCAATTCAGCTTCGGCTGCTGTTCTGAGAGACGCCAGAGAACGCTACACAGAGGGCTTAGGAGTTCCGGTGGTAGAGGTGATTCAGCCCGCCGTGCGGACAGCGGTCGCGACGAGCGGAAATAAAAAAGTTGGCGTAATCGGCACCAGCGCAACAATCTCTTCTCGGGCCTACGACGATGCCTTTGCCGCCGCGGTTGACTTTGAAATTAACAGCGTCGCTTGCCCGAGCTTTGTCGATCTCGTCGAGCGGGGAGTTACGTCTGGCCCCGAGGTTGTAGAAGCTGCGACTAAGTATTTGGCGCCGCTGATTCAAGCGGGCGTGGACACTTTAGTTCTGGGTTGCACGCACTATCCGTTGCTGCGAGGAGTTTTGGGTTATGTCATGGGAGAGAGCGTGAATCTTGTTTCATCGGCCGACGAAACAGCGAAGGACGTTTTTCGAGTCTTGACCGAGCACGATTTGCTGGCGCCGTCTGGTAACCAGGCTAAGTATCAATTTTTTGCCACCGGTGATGAACAAGCATTCGAAATGTTGGCGCAACGATTTTTAGGACCCGAAGTTACCAAAGTGCAGCACTTAGAAGGAAAGATCATCAATGACTAGGCAAGACAATAGAACCAACACGGAACTCAGGCAGATTAGTTTCGAAAGAAACTTCACCGTGCACGCCGAAGGTTCCTGCCTTGTCTCTTTTGGGAACACGAGAGTCTTATGCAATGCGTCTTTCACCGAGGGCGTTCCTCGCTTCAAAAAGGGTTCCGGAGAAGGCTGGGTAACTGCCGAATACTCGATGCTGCCAAGAGCCACTCACACTAGATCGGATCGCGAGAGCGTGAAGGGGAAAATCGGTGGTCGCACCCATGAAATTTCTCGACTCATCGGCCGCTCTCTAAGGGCTGTAATAGACGTGAAGAGCCTCGGTGAAAACACCATAGTTTTGGATTGCGACGTGTTGCAGGCCGATGGTGGAACCAGGACAGCGGCAATTACTGGGGCGTTTATAGCTCTAGCTGACGCGGTCAAGTGGGGAAAACAAAATGGATTTATTGCAAAATCGGCGACCCCGTTATTGGACACTGTTTCGGCAGTTTCGGTTGGAATCGTCGGCGGAGAGCCGATGACCGATCTTGCGTATGTTGAAGATGTCCGAGCCGACACGGACATGAATGTTGTCGTTACTGGCAGGGGCCTGTTCGTTGAAGTTCAAGGAACGGCCGAGGCTGCACCTTTTAATAAGAGTGAGCTTGATGCGCTCTTGGCGCTGGCCCTTCAGTCAACCAGTGAGCTAGCTATGAAGCAGATGGAAGCTCTTGGCTCGATTCTGGAAACACGCTGATGGAATTGATATTCGCCACCGGCAATAAGCACAAGCTTGCCGAGGCGGATTTCATACTCGGAGCGTCCTTGCCTCAGCTACAGCTTGTGCCACACGAGGGACCAGAGCCAGTTGAAAACGGAGTTACTTTTTTAGAAAACGCCGCAATCAAGGCTCGGGCGGCATTTGAGGCCACCGGTCAACCGTCTTTTGCGGACGATTCTGGTATCTGTGTGGAGGTGATGGGCGGTGCCCCTGGCATATTTTCTGCAATCTGGGCCGGTGGGCGAGACGACGAGGTCAACAGACAGCTGCTTTTGGATCAACTGAAAGACATCTCATCCGAGCATCGAACTGCGTCTTTTGTTTGCACGATCGCGCTTGTTGAGGAGTCTGGCGAGACTTTTTTTACGGGTGTTTGGCCAGGGTCGATAGCTCTGCATGCTTCTGGTGATGGCGGGTTCGGTTACGACCCAGTTTTTACCCCTGAGGGTTTTGAGGTTACGGCGGCACAGCTTGAGCCTGAAGTGAAGTCTAGCCTGTCCCACAGGGCGATGGCCATGAATCAAATGGCAAGTTTTCTGGCTAGTAGATAGTGCCCCCAGCAGGATTCGAACCTGCGCTCCCGCCTCCGGAGGGCGGTGCTCTATCCCCTGAGCTATGGGGGCCTAGGGTTCTGCCAGCTTACTAGTCGAGCAAGTGAAACCAGCTTTTAGATGCCGAGGGTTTTGTCTGTGCAGCCAGACCAAAAACTGTGTGTATGCCGAGTCGATTTTCATGCCACGGATAAGTCAAAAGATGAATATTTCGATGCAGCGCTTGGGGCGCGAAGCCACGCTGTAAACAGCATTGAGGGTATGATTTAAGTTCATAACGGCTTGTGCAGAGCGACTCACCTTGCCTAAATTTAGGAATTAGCCATGACCCCAGAACAGCTATCGAGTGCGATTCTCAATGCACTGAGTCAGCTCATGGCTGAGGGAGGACTGGCTCAAGCCGAAATTCCAAGTTCTGTGGTTGTTGAACGACCTAAGAATCGCGACCACGGCGATTGGGCCACGAACGTGGCTATGCAGTTGGGTAAGTCCTTTGGGATGACGCCAAGGCAATTTGCCGAAATTCTGGCTTCCAAGCTTGAAACAGTCGAAGGCATCTCCAAGGTTGAAATTGCAGGCCCGGGGTTCATTAACTTGTTCGTTTCGACCGGGGCCTCTGCGTCGTTGGTGAAAACCATCGTCGATCAGGGTGTCGACTTTGGTCGCGGAGACAGCCTGGTGGGAGTAAAGCTGAACCTTGAATTTGTCTCGGCAAACCCCACTGGACCAATTCACCTAGGCGGAACCCGTTGGGCCGCGGTGGGAGACTCCTTAGCTCGAATCTTTGATTTTTCCGGTGCCGAAGTGACTCGCGAGTATTACTTTAATGATCACGGTGGGCAGATTGATAGGTTCGCTAGGTCCTTGGTTGCTGCAGCGAAAAACGAACCGGCTCCCGAAGATGGCTATTCTGGCCAATATATTTTCGACATTGCCAATACCGTCATGGACCAATCCGGAAAAGACCCTCTAAGTCTCGAACCCGACGAAACGCAGGAGGCCTTTAGGTCGGCTGGCGTCGAGCTAATGTTCGCCCAAATAAGAAAGTCGCTGCACGATTTCGGCGTCGATTTCGATGTTTTTTTCCACGAGCATTCGATGTATGAGTCCGGAGCAGTCGAACAGTCAATTCTGAGGCTCGGCGAAAAAGGGCACACCTTTGTTGAGGACGGGGCAACCTGGTTGCGCTCGAGCACCTTCGGCGACGATCGCGATCGCGTGATTGTCAAATCTGATGGCTCCAATGCCTACATCGCTGGGGATATCGCTTATTACCTGGACAAGCGAGAACGTGGCTTTGATCAGTGCCTTTATATGCTTGGCGCAGATCATCACGGCTATGTTCAGCGCATGATGGCCATTTGCGCTGCTTTTGGCGACACTCCTGGCAAGCATATGGAGATTCTGATCGGGCAAATGGTCAATCTGGTTCGAGCAGGTCAGCCGGTGAAAATGTCTAAACGGGCTGGAACAGTAATAACCATGGAGGATCTTGTCGAGGCGGTTGGCGTTGATGCGGCCAGATATTCACTCGCTCGATCATCAATTAACTCAAGCCTGGATGTTGATCTTGAGGTTTTGACAAAAAAGACCAACGACAATCCAGTTTTCTACGTTCAATATGCTCACGCCAGGACCAGGCAGGTCTCTAAAAACGCCTCGGCGCAGCTGGTGGAAAGGAGTGAGTTTGTTCCGGAAGCTCTTTCCCATTTGAGCGAGCAGAATCTGATTGCACAACTGGCTCAATTCCCTCAGGTGGTCGAAACTGCAAGTGAATTCCGCGAACCTCACCGGGTTGCCAGATATCTGGAAGAATTGGCGGGTACTTATCACCGTTTCTACGACCACTGTCGAGTAATTCCACTCTCGGGGGACCCTGTAGAAACTGTCCATCGCTCCAGGCTTTGGCTCAATGATGCGTGCACGCAAGTACTTGCAAATGGACTTGGGTTACTTGGGGTTAGCGCCCCGGAGAGGATGTAGCTATGAAGAATCCGCTCACGCCTGAGTGGCTGGAGACGCCAGCTAGCCTTTCCGAGCTGGATCCAAGAATTTGGCCGAGAACTGCCAAGCGCAATGAACGCGGCGAGCTTTTAGTTGGCGGTCAGACCGCTTCTGACCTAGTTCGTCAGTTTGGTTCTCCGCTTTATGTTGTCGACCAAGAGGATTTTGAGTCGCGTCTTATGAGCACGCGCAGAGCCTTCTCCGATGCCGCCCAGAAAATTGGCACGACTGCCAAGTGCTATTACGCTTCCAAGGCGCTCTTGACAACCGAGGTGGTTAGGTGGGTTGACCAAGCTGGTCTTTCGATAGATGTTTCTACAAGCGGAGAGCTAGCAGTAGCCCTGGCTGCCGGAATTGAAGGACCGAGAATCGGACTTCACGGGAACAATAAGTCACTCGTCGAAATCGGCCGAGCTATTTCGGCTGGAGTCGGGGCCATTGTCATTGACTCAGAACTAGAGATAGAGCGCATTGCCTCGGTCGCAAGCGCTCAGGACAAAGTCCAAGCAGTTCGGCTGCGAGTAAACACTGGCGTCCACGCGTTTACCCATGAATACTTGGCAACCGCGCGTGAGGACCAAAAATTTGGTATCGCTCTGGTCGACGTGCCAGACATGGTCGAAAAGATTCGGTCCCACTCGCAGTTGAAGTTTTTAGGACTTCACTCGCACATAGGATCGCAAATCTTTGTTGTTGACGGTTTTGTTGCGGCTGCTGAGCGCTTACTTGAAGTGCATGCGAAGCTTTTGGCCGGTGGAGATGTTCCAGAACTGAATCTCGGTGGAGGCTTCGGTATCAGCTACACCCAGGCTGACCGGCCATTGCCGCTGGATGAAATGGCCGGCCGAATAACAACCGCCGTAGCCCAGAAGTGCGAGCAGCTTGGAATTCCGGTGCCTGCGCTTGCGTTTGAGCCCGGCAGGGTTATCGCCGGGCCTGCCGGCGTAACAATTTACTCCGTCGGAACCCTCAAGGATGTTCACGTAACAGACCAAGGCGCCGCGGCTTCAAGAAAGTATGTAAGCGTCGACGGCGGCATGAGCGACAACATCAGGTCCGCTCTTTACGAGGCCGAGTACAGCGCGGCGATTGCCTCTCGTTCGTCCGATGCCGAAGCAACACTTAGTCGAGTCGTTGGTAAGCACTGTGAGTCAGGCGACATTGTTGTGAGACATGCATTATTGCCAGCCGATGTGTCGGTTAATGATTTGCTCGCCGTGCCAGCAACCGGAGCGTATTGCTTTTCGCTATCTTCTAATTACAACTATCTGCCTAGACCTGCTGTTATAGCAGTCAAGGGCGGTGCCGCCAGGGTGCTTATCAGGGCGGAAACCGAGAGAGATTTGCTAAATCGAGATGCCGGCTTTGAGCCAGGAGAGGCTTAGAAATGCAAAGCGCGTATAGACCAATCAGAGTTGCACTATTGGGAGCAGGCTCGGTCGGGTCGCAGGTAGCCAGGTTGCTTCTTGAGAACTCTGAAGAGCTTGCGAGCCGAGTAGGAACGACCCTCGAGCTTTCAGGTATCGCGGTAAGAAATTTGAAGGCGGAGCGAGATTTTGATTTGCCAGAGGAGTTATTGACCGAGGATGCTGAATCACTAATTCTTGGTAGCGACGTAGTCATTGAACTAATTGGAGGCATTGAGCCGGCCAGGTCTTGGATCAAGCTTGCGCTCGAGTCTGGTGCTGATGTTGTCACCGCCAATAAGGCCCTCATTGCGGCCCATGGACCGGAATTATTCGGATTGGCTGACCAGCTTGGCGCCCAGCTTTATTTTGAGGCCGCTGTAGCAGGGGCAATACCGATTATCAGGCCGCTGCGTGAGTCTTTGGCCGGCGACAAAATAAACCGGGTGATGGGTATCGTCAACGGCACGACTAATTTTATTTTGGATCGAATGGAGTCAACCGGCGCTGAGTTTGGTGACGCTCTGGAACTTGCGAAGAAGCTTGGTTACGCCGAAGCCGACCCAACCGCAGACATTGAGGGCTTTGACGCTCAGAGTAAGGCGTCGATCATCGCGTCCTTGGCTTTTCACTCAGAGGTTCCGGTCGAGTCCGTTTATCGCGAGGGAATAACAAAGATCACTGCCCAACAAATTAACGCTGCTCGCACAGCCGGTTACGCGGTGAAGCTTTTGGCGATCTGCGAACGCGCCTCGAATGGTGATAAGGAAGGAATAGTAATTAGGGTCCACCCGACTTTGATTCCCCTGTCTCACCCTCTCGCTGCGGTTCGCGGAGCCTACAACGCCGTTTTTGTTGAAGCAGAGTCGGCCGGGGAGCTGATGTTTTACGGCGCAGGTGCCGGTGGAAAGGAAACAGCCTCAGCCATCCTTGGCGACTTGGTTAGCGCTGCTAAGCGCCACTTGGCAGGAGGGCCAGGACTTGCAGACTCAACCCATGCGAATTTAGAAATCCTTCCGGTTCAGTCAGTTGTTACCAGATTCCAAATCACTCTCGAGGTTTCCGATGAGGCCGGAGTGCTGGCGTCGATAGCATCGGTGTTTGCCGAAAATGGAGTGAGCGTCGAGACTGTTCAGCAGAGTCCAGCGGATCAGGATGCGGCTGCGGTGCTAACCGTGATGACACACGTGGCTTTGGAATCCGACCTGGAAAAAGTAGCAGTTGCTCTTAGCAAAAATGCGGCGGTCGTAAACGTGAACTCGGTAATCCGGGTGGAAGGGCTCTGATGGCGCACCAATGGCGAGGAGTAATTCGCGAGTACATGGATCGGTTGCCATTTGAAACTGGGGATCCGATTGTGACCTTGGGCGAAGGCGGCACTCCTCTAATCGAGGCACCTGCTCTTGCAAAGTTGTTGGACGTGGGAAATGTTCACTTGAAATTTGAAGGAATGAACCCAACCGGATCGTTCAAGGACCGAGGAATGACTACCGCTGTCTCAAAGGCAAAAGCTCACGGCGCCAAAGCGGTGATAGCTGCCTCTACGGGGAACACTTCCGCAGCCGCAGCGGCCTACGCTGTTAAGGCCGGAATGCAGTCAGTTGTATTGGTGCCCGCCGGAAAAATTTCTTGGGGAAAGCTGTCTCAGGCCGTCGCACACAAGGCAAAGATTTTGCAGGTTCGTGGAAACTTCGATGACTGCCTTCGGCTTGCGCGTGAGTTAAGTGAAAACTATCCGGTGTTCTTGGTGAACTCCGTAAACCCTTACCGACTTCAAGGACAAAAGACAGCGGCTTTTGAAGTGGTCGATGTTCTTGGTGAGGCACCAGATCTCCACGCGATGCCGCTGGGCAATGCCGGCAACATCTCCGCCTACCACCTTGGTTACCGGGAAGAAGTTTCGGATGGGAGAATCAAGAAGCTTCCGAAGCTCTATGGCATTCAGGCTGAGGGATCTGCTCCATTCATCAAGGGATCACCGGTGGCAAAGCCGGAAACTATAGCCACTGCCATCAGGATCGGCAATCCGGCTTCTTGGGATTTAGCTCAAGAGGCGAAGCGGGACTCCGACGGCGGTTTTGATGCCGTTAGTGACAAGCAAATTTTATGGATGCATCGATTCTTGTCTCAGGAGTGCGGCGTTTTCGTTGAGCCTTCGAGTGCAACCGGTGCTGCAGGTCTTTATAAACTAGAGCAGCAGGGAAACCTCCCGGCCGTGAACACCGTGGTGGTTACAGTTACAGGCCACGGCCTGAAAGATCCCGACTGGGCTCTAAAAGACGAGCGTGGTCGCTCAATCAAGCCAAAAAAGGTTGGAGCAACCGCCGACGCGGTGGCTGGAATCCTGGGACTGGAGCGCGAAAAGTGAAAATAGTAACTGTTAAAATCCCAGCAACCACTGCCAACCTCGGCCCTGGCTTCGACACTCTAGGCATGGCACTTTCCTTTTACGACAGCTACGAAGCAGAAGTAGTGTCCTCGGGTCTAGGAATTTCAGTTTCGGGTGAGGGGGTCGGCGACATTCCTCTAGATGAATCAAATCTGATTTATAAGTCTTTGGCCCTAGTTTTCAACAAGCTCGGTAAAAAAGTCCCGGGTCTAAAAATTAGATGCGAAAACAACATTCCTCACGGCAGAGGAATGGGCTCTTCTGGAGCAGCGGTAGCCGGTGGCATCATGCTTGCAGCCGGTCTCTTGCAAGACGAGATTGAAATTAGTGAACAACAACTTTTGGCGTTTGCCACGGAACTAGAGGGTCACCCCGACAATGTTGCGCCGGCACTATTTGGCGGTTTGACCATTGCATGGGTGGAGGAGGACGGGGTTCCTCGACACAAGAAACTAACGGTTCATCGAGGAGTTTCTCCATTGGTCTTGGTTCCACCGCATCAGATGTCCACAAAGCTAGCCAGAAGCTTGCAGCCGGAATCTGTCCCACACACTGATGCCGTATTCAACGTTTCCAGGTCGGCACTGCTGGTTGCGGCGCTAACCCAGAGCCCAGAACTAATGTTGGCGGCAACCGAGGACCGGTTGCACCAGAGCTACCGATATAGCGCAATGCCGGAAACATCGGCTCTGATTGAAAAGTTGAGAGCCCAAGGCCATCCGGCAGTGGTGTCTGGGGCGGGTCCTTCGGTTTTGGTTTTGGAAGACGACCCGGCAAAACGAATGGCAGCCATATCTCTTGTCGAGAGCTCTTTCCCCGACTGGAGAGTTTTAGCCCTTGCGGTTGATGTCAAAGGTGCTAGTCTTTTAGTGCAGTCAGGATCAGGCACCTAAAAGCCCGCCACTGTATCTTTCTCAAGTTTCAACACAACGGCAGTTCGCCGCATAGAAATGAGTAATAACAAACATGGATGAAATCCAACAAGATAAGCCCGTTCGCCGTTCCAGGCGAGCGACCGGTTCTGATTCGTCAGAAACCAAGGTAGCCAGCGAGGCTCCAAAGCAAGCAAGTAAAACAGTCAAGGCTGACAAGCCTGAGGCCAATTCAGACGCCGAGCCAAAGAAGGCACCGGCCAGGCGCCGCAGCACTGCCTCTAAGTCAACTCCTGAATCTTCTGAAACTTCTGAGGCTTCTGCCAAGAAGTCCTCATCTGAATCTTCCAGCGACAAGACCGGCTCAAGCAAGCCGGCTTCCAACAACGATCGGTCAGAGAAAAAGACCGACTCTGCTAACGACGCTGAGCCAAAAACTGGTCAAAGGCCAGAACGTTCAAATAAAGAAGATAGCGAAACCCGAAGCGGTGACCGCGAAAACCAACGCGACAGGGATGACGAGCGTCGCGGTGGAAACCGTAACCGACGTGGACGTTACCGCGATCGTGACCGCGATCGTGGACGTGGACGTGGATCACAGGATGAAGCAGAGCCTGAAGTAAGTGAAGATGATGTCCTGATCCCAGTTGCTGGAATTTTGGACGTGCTCGACAACTACGCGTTCCTCCGAACCTCCGGTTACCTTCCCGGCGATAACGATGTTTACGTTTCCTTGGGGCAGGTAAAGAAATACGGCATGCGTAAGGGCGATGCGGTTGTCGGTTCGATTCGTCAACCACGTGATAACGAGAGCAATCAGCGTCAAAAATTCAATGCTTTAGTCAAGATTGAAAGCTTGAACGGGCAGACTCTTGAAGAGTCGGCTGAGAGGGTTGAGTTTGGTAAGTTGACTCCGCTTTACCCGGACACTCGATTGCGTCTAGAAACTGACAACAAACGCCTCTCGACGAGAATTATTGACCTAGTTGCTCCAATCGGCAAGGGGCAGCGTGGACTTATTGTTTCGCCGCCAAAGGCCGGTAAGACACTAGTTCTTCAGGCTATTGCCAACGCTATTTCAACCAACAACCCTGAGGTACACCTGATGGTTGTTTTGGTTGACGAGCGACCAGAAGAAGTTACGGACATGCAGCGCACCGTCAAGGGTGAGGTAATTGCATCCACATTTGATCGTCCTGCAGAGGATCACACAACGGTTGCCGAGCTCGCTATTGAGCGCGCAAAGCGCCTGGTGGAGATGGGTCATGATGTAGTTATTTTGCTTGACTCAATCACGAGATTGGGTCGTGCCTACAACCTGAGTGCACCGGCATCTGGACGAATTTTGTCCGGAGGAGTTGATTCTTCTGCTCTCTACCCACCGAAGCGTTTCTTTGGTGCCGCCAGAAACATTGAATTCGGTGGATCGCTGACCATTTTGGCGACTGCCCTTGTTGATACCGGATCCAAAATGGACGAGGTTATCTTCGAGGAGTTCAAGGGAACCGGAAACATGGAGCTCAGGCTCTCACGTCAGCTTGCTGACAAGCGAATCTTCCCTGCCGTTGACATCAATGCATCTGGCACCAGACGTGAAGAGCTTCTAATGAGCCCTCAGGAGACCAAGATTATTTGGAAGCTCCGCAGAGCACTTGCAGGTCTTGAGCAGCAGCAGGCCCTCGAGTTAGTTCTCAACCGCTTGAAGGAAACAGCGAGCAACGTTGAGTTCTTGCTGAAGCTGGAGAAGTCAATGCCAGTTCCTTCGGATTCCGACGGAGAATAACTTGGTTGATTCGCTTGCGGGCCTAAGGGCTGAGCACGCGAGTTTGCAGGAGCAACTCAGTGACTCGGCAATCCACACCAACCCTGGTTTGGCTAAGAAGATTAATAGACGCTATGCCGAGCTGAGCGCCATTATGGGCGCTGATGAGTTGGTGCGCGGTTTGGATGATGACTTGGCCGCAGCCAAGGAACTATCTAAAGAGGATGTCGCATTTGCTGAGGAACTTCCAATCTTGGAAAAGCAACTTGCCGAAGCCAGCGAAAAGCTCAGACGGCTACTTATCCCAAGAGACCCGGATGACGGCAGAGATGTAATTATCGAAGTCAAGGCCGGCGAAGGGGGGGCCGAGTCGGCTCTGTTCGCAGCCGATCTTTTGAGGATGTATTTGCACTACGCGACCTCTAAAGGTTGGAAAACCGAGGTTCTTAGCAAGACAGAGAGCGATTTGGGCGGAATCAAAGACGTTCAGGTTGCCATTAAGTCAAATGCAACGGATCCGGCCCAGGGTGTTTGGGCGCACATGAAATATGAGGGTGGAGTCCACAGGGTTCAGCGAGTTCCCGTGACTGAAACTCAGGGAAGAATTCACACCTCAGCGGTAGGTGTTTTAGCTTTCCCCGAGGTTGACGAGCCTGAAGAAGTAGAGATTTCTCAGAACGACATTCGAATTGACGTCTTTCGTTCTTCCGGACCTGGCGGCCAGTCAGTTAACACAACTGACTCCGCTGTTCGAATAACTCACTTGCCAACGGGCATCGTGGTTTCAATGCAGAACGAAAAGTCTCAGCTGCAGAACCGTGATGCGGCGATGCGAGTTCTGCGTGCGAGGATTTTGGCGGCTCAACAAGAAGAGCTAAACGCCGAGCTGTCTGCGGCTAGAAAGTCGCAAGTCAGAAGCGTCGACCGCTCCGAGCGCATCAGAACTTATAACTTTCCTGAGAACCGGATTGCTGATCATCGCACTGGTTATAAGTCATACAACTTGGATCAGGTGATGGACGGAGCTTTGGAGCCGGTGGTGCAGTCTTGCATCCAAACCGACGAAGAGGCCCAGCTGGCGGCATTCGGCGATAGCTAGTGCTCGCTTCCACTTCTTTGAAACAGGCCGAAGCTTCTCTTTCGGCCGCAGGGATAATTTCGGCGGCGGCAGAGGCAGAGCTGCTGATGTGCCATTGCCTGGAAATCTCAAGGGGTGAATTAGCTACTCAGCTAGTTCTTAATGCTGACCTCGAGGCACCAAGCGGATTTTTTGATCTAGTAGAGCTGCGCTGCAGCAGAGTTCCCCTCCAGCACATTACCGGCAAGGCGCCTTTTCGCTCAATAGAGCTCAGTGTTGGCGAGGGTGTTTTCATTCCACGCCCAGAGACCGAGCAGGTTGTTCAGGTCGCAATTGATTTCCTGGCTTTGTTGCCAGGAGAACCTAGGGCATTGGACATCGGAACCGGCTCAGGTGCAATCGCGATTTCGATTGCCAAGGAAACTAATGCAAAAGTAACCGCCATTGAATTATCAAGCGCTGCCGCAGAATTTGCGCGGGCAAACATCAGCGGACTCGGGGCAAATGTCGATTTGCTTGAGGGTGACTTTATGGAGCTAATTGGTAATTTGCCACAATTTGACTTGATTATTTCCAATCCCCCTTACATTCCCAACAGCATGGTTCCACTTGACCAAGAAGTCAGGGATTATGATCCAGCTCTTGCCTTGTACGGTGGCGAAGATGGACTAGATATCGTTCGAGATCTCGTTGCAACCACGAAGCTGATACTGAGAGAAGGTGGATTGCTTGTTTTGGAGCATGCCGATGGTCAGTCTGATTCGATCTGTGAATTACTATTAGAAAACAATTGGCGCAGGATTCAAGTCCATCCGGATTCAACCGGAAGACTTCGCGCCGTGAGTGCGACAGCTTAGCCGGAGGCAGATATGCAACGAGTATATGACTGTTCAGTCGACACTGACTTATTGACAGGTTTCAGGCAGGCAAAAGTGGCCTTGCAGCGCCACGAGGTGGTTGTAATCCCCACCGATACCGTTTATGGCATTGCGGTGGACGCTTTTAGCCCAAAGGCTGTCGAGCTCCTCCTGAAAACAAAGGGCAGAGAAAGAAGCGTTCCACCACCGGTGCTTATTCCAAAGGTTGAAACTCTTTCTGCGCTAGCCACTGACTTGCCTCTAGTTGCAAGCAAGTTGGCAGCAGCTTTTTGGCCCGGAGCCCTAACCATGGTTCTTCGAGCTCAGCCGTCCCTGGATTGGGATTTAGGGGAGACTCGGGGGACAGTCGCACTTCGAGTACCGGATCATAAAATTACCCTCGCACTGCTCGAGGATGTTGGGCCGCTGGCCGTATCAAGTGCCAATACAACCGGAAATGCGGCCGCTGTTACTGCGCAGCAAGCGTTTGATTATTTTGGCGACAAAGTGCCTGTCTATTTAGACGGCGGAGGTAGCCCAAAGGGTGAAGCGTCCACTATTTTGGATCTCACTCAAGTCAGAGATGGCGAAGCAATACGCGTTTTACGAAAGGGCGCATTGTCGCTCGAGCGAATCAGAAGCGTGATTGGCGATGTGGAGCTCGAGGTCGACTAGTGCGGGCATACTTGCTAGTCGCCATAATCACTGCGGTGGTTAGCTATTTGGCGACTTGGGGGGTTCGGTACTTAGCAAAGCGCTATGACATCACTCCTGCCATCAGAGCTCGCGATGTCCACAAGACTCCCACCCCAAGAATCGGTGGAGTGGCAATCTTTTTCGCAATCGTGGTCGGCATCATTGCTGCTGGATCGTTCGGTTGGTTCGAATCGGTATTCAGAGATCCAGGTCCGATTTGGGCAATAGTCGGAGCCGGTGGACTGATCGTCGTGGTGGGGCTACTGGATGACCTAATTGAACTTGACTGGACAGCTAAAATGGGCGGCCAAATAGCAGCAGCCTGGATCTTGGCTTCCAGCGGTGTGCAGATTGTCTCACTGCCGATTGGTGGTTTGACCGTGGGCAGTTTTGGGGTCTCTCTAGCAATAACAGTTTTCGTGGTGGTGCTTGTAATGAACGCGGTCAACTTCATAGACGGGCTTGATGGTCTTGCAGCTGGTGTAGTGGGCATCGGGACTCTGGCTTTCTTTGTCTATAGCTACGTTTTGGCTCAGCAGACATCTCCAACGGACTATTTTTCGATCGCCGGCATGCTTTCGGCGGTTGTATTAGGTGCCATCGCAGGCTTTCTCCCGCATAATTTCAGTCCCGCAAAAATATTCATGGGTGATTCGGGGGCGATGCTACTGGGCCTGATGATGGCCACCAGCGCTATCGCCGTCACCGGGTCAATTGATCCTGCTACCGTCACGAGAAACGACCTGCTGCCCGCCCTGATCCCATTGGTTCTGCCGGTTGTAATTCTGTTAGTGCCACTGTTGGATCTACTGCTAGCTGTAATTCGCAGGATGCGCAGGGGGCAATCTCCCTTTGCCGCGGACCGAGAGCACCTCCATCACCAATTGCAGGACCTGGGCCACTCGCATCGGGGAGCGGTGCTGGTCTTCTATCACTGGACCACGGTTGTGTCACTATGTCTCCTGCTCTTTTTCTGGATCGATCCAGCTCCGGTTATCATCATCTTTGGGGCATGGATGATCATCGCTCTAGTTCACACGTACTGGCCGGTTTTTCAAAGAGCAACTCGAGCAAGGAGCAGTCTTGGCAAATAGTTCAGACACCTTATTTTCCAAAGCACTAAGGCTCAGCACATTGTTGGCGGTTGCAATAGCGATTGTCGGCTCTCTGCTGGGTTATCTGTTTTATCAATTGCCAGGAGTTTTCGCGGCTCTGTTAGGCGCTGGAGTCTCCGCCCTGTTTGGCACGATGACGATTCTGAGCATCTGGTTCGGCGGCAAATTTTCACTGAACGGCTTCTACGCCACAGTGCTTGGCGGCTGGTTGTTCAAATTTTTGTTGTTCGCAGGGGTCTTGCTCGCCTTACAGAACGCAGAGGGCTTTGCTGGTCCGGTGTTTTTCTTCGCGGTCGTGGCAACCGTGCTTGGTGGCTTGGCCATAGATTCTTGGCTGGTTCTCAAGGGCAGGGTTCCAACTGTCGGGAATTAGTCACTTTTTTCCGATTTTGCTGCACGAGGCGCCTTGCTTCTTTTATACTAAGAACAAATCCATGATCATCTCGCGGACTGAAGTATGCCGCCCAGACCAGGAGAACAACGTTGTTAAGTGCGCTGAGCCTGTTTAGGGCCGAAGATGGGGAGTTCAGCCCCCCGAGCATTTTCGAGTTTTATCCCGAAATAGTCGCTTTCGCCGGCACTCCTTTTGCAATAAATCGAATCATGATGATTCGGTTGATTGTCATGGTCCTGTTGATTGTTATTTTCTGGCTGTGGACCGCAAAGTTTAATAAGGCGGTCAAGACCGGAAACGTAGTTCCTGGCCGTTTTCAATTGCTCGGTGAGCTAGCGCTGAATTTCGTTCGGAAGTCAATTGCCCACGATCAACTGGGTGAAAAAGATGGAGAACGCTTCCTTCCGCTACTGACCACAATCTTCTTCATGGTGTTTGGAATGAACATCACCGGCATTATTCCGTTTGCAAACATCGCGGGAACTTCTGTGATTGGTATCCCACTTGTCCTTGCCGGAGTTGCCTACGTGACCTTTATCTACGCTGGAACCAGGAAGCACGGTATCAAGTTCTTCAAGAACTCACTATTCCCTTCCGGAGTTCCAAAGCCTTTCTACATTTTGGTTACTCCGATTGAACTGTTGTCGACTTTTATCTTGCGTCCGGTCACCTTGGCGCTTCGATTACTGATGAACATGATTGCCGGCCACTTGCTGCTGGTTCTTTGTTTCTCGGCAACGCAGTTCTTCTTTTTTCAGGCCGATGGGCTCATGAGCCTATTCGGGGTCGGAACTCTTCTATTTGGTTTTGCCTTTACTCTTTTTGAGATCTTGGTTTCGGTTTTGCAGGCTTACGTATTTACACTTCTGACTACTGTCTACATCCAGTTGGCATTAGCAGACGAACACTAAACCCCCACGGAAGGAAATAAAGTGGACGCAGTAAACATCGCCGAACTATCCGGCAACATAGCAGTCGTAGGCTACGGTCTGGCTGCAATTGGACCAGGAATTGGTGTAGGACTGGTGGTTTCAAAGACCATCGAATCCATTGCTCGCCAACCTGAGCTAGCAGGACGACTACAGGTCACAATGTGGCTAGGTATCGCCTTCACCGAGGCTCTTGCCCTGATTGGTCTTGCGACCCCATTCATCTTCGTCTAAGAAAGCGATAAAACGATGATTTCCAGAATTCTTGCAGCAGCCGCACCAGAGGGGGCCGAAACGCCTAACCCACTGTTGCCGGCTGACTATGACATTCTCTGGTCGTCAGTTGTCTTCGTAGTTCTTTTGGTGTTCTTCTGGTTCAAGGTTTTGCCTGGATTCAAAAGAATGCTCGACGAGAGGGCACAGGCAATCGAAGGCAGGCTTGCCGACGCCGAGGCTGCGCAGAAAGCAGCTGAGGCTCGCACTGCAGAGGTTGAGGCCGACAAGGCTCAACTTCGAGCCGAGTCGTCGTCGATTAGAGAAGATGCTCGAGCCGAAGGGGCCGCGATTCTTGCGGAACTGAAGCAGCAGGCGGCAAAAGATGCAGACCGACTCTCCGAAACAACAAAGGCGAGTTTGCTGGCTGAGCGAGACTCAGCAGCAAACGCACTTAGGGGAGAGATTGGCGCACTAGCAATCGAACTGGCTTCTCGCATAGTTGGCGAAAAGCTAGACGATGACAAGGTTGCCAATAGGGTCGTTGATGAGTTCATAGCTGAACTAGAAGGCAAGAAGGCGAAGTAAAAAGTGGCATCAAGCACGAGGCAATCAAGGCTATTAGCCGAGCAGGAACTTTCCAAGCTCGGCAAAGTTGGCCTGCTTATGACTAGCGAGCTTTTTGCTGCCACCAACGCTTTGCTTTCAAGCCCACAGCTTCGTTCGGCGCTCTCCGATCCTTCGGCCCAGGCCGCAGGCAAGTCCAAGCTAGTTGAGGCCGTATTTGGACCTAAGCTTTCGAAGGAAACCGTGGGACTGCTGGGCAAAATGGCTCAAATGCGATGGTCTGCGACTAGAGACTTGGCGCTAACCGCCGAAGCTTTGGGTGTTCGAGCTGCAGCAGCTGCGTCAAAAGACATCGATGCCGTCCAAGCGGAATTGTTTGCCGTCGGTCAGTTAGTTTCTTCCGATCCACAGCTAGAGCTAGCGCTGTCTTCGACCAGAGCATCGGTAGAGGCGAAAATGGTTCTAGTTGCAAAGCTTTTGAATAATAAAGCAACTGAAACCACGAGCATCTTGGCCGGTCAGGCTGTTCACTCGAGAACCTTTAAGCGATTTGCTGAAGTTCTTGAGCAGTATGGGATCTGGATTGCCGAGTTCGCTGGCGAATCGGTTGCAAATATTCGGGCCTCAAAAGAGCTGTCCGAAGATCAACTATCAAGATTGTCGTCAGCATTGACGAAAGTTTTTGGTAGAGAACTTCAACTTAATGTTGAGATAGAACAAGAAATAATCGGTGGATTGCACATCACCGTGAACGGTGAAGTCTTGGATGCCACCGTTCTCACAAAACTTCAAAACGCAAGATTGCAACTCGGTTGAGTTGAAACCAACAAGTAAGCAGAGGAACCAATGTCAGAGCTAAAGATCAACCCGAATGAAATTCGGGATGCCCTGAAGGACTTCGTGTCGTCCTACGAGTCAAAGGGGACCGACAAGCAAGAGGTTGGCTACGTCACGGACGCAGCCGACGGTATTGCGCACGTAGAGGGATTGCCGTCCGCGATGGCGAATGAGTTGCTCAAGTTTGCCGATGGCACTCTGGGTCTAGCTCTCAACCTAGACGAGCGTGAAATCGGTGTAGTTATCCTCGGCGAGTTCGGCGGTATCGAGCAGGGCATGGAGGTTCACCGGACCGGTGAGGTCTTGTCTGTTCCGGTTGGAGACGGCTTCATGGGTCGCGTTGTGGACCCGCTGGGCGTGCCAATTGACGGACTGGGTGAGATCAAGGCAGAGGGTCGCCGTGCGCTTGAACTGCAGGCTCCAGGCGTTATGGATCGCAAGTCAGTTCACGAGCCGCTGCAAACCGGTATAAAGGCCATTGACGCCATGATTCCAGTCGGACGTGGACAGCGACAGCTAATTATCGGTGACCGCCAGACAGGTAAGACCGCTATCGCGGTTGACGCGATTATCAACCAGGTTGACAACTGGAAGTCGAAAGATCCAAACAAGCAGGTTCGTTGTATCTACGTGGCAATTGGTCAAAAGGGTTCAACAATTGCCGGTGTGCGCGGGGCTTTGGAAGAAGCCGGTGCAATGGAGTACACGACAATCGTGGCTTCTCCAGCCTCTGATGCTGCTGGATTCAAGTATCTGGCTCCGTATACCGGTAGCGCCATTGGGCAGCACTGGATGTATGCGGGCAAGCACGTTCTGATCGTCTTTGATGACCTGAGCAAGCAGGCGGAGGCCTACCGTTCAGTATCGTTGCTACTTCGCAGGCCGCCGGGTCGCGAGGCTTACCCCGGCGACGTTTTCTATCTTCACTCCAGACTTCTTGAGCGTTGCGCAAAGCTTTCAGATGCAATGGGTGCCGGATCGATGACTGGTCTACCAATCGTGGAAACAAAGGCCAACGACGTATCCGCATTCATTCCGACCAACGTGATTTCCATCACCGATGGTCAGATTTTCCTGCAGTCGGACTTGTTCAACGCGAATCAGCGACCAGCTATTGATGTTGGTATCTCGGTTTCCCGTGTTGGTGGAGCTGCTCAGCAAAAGGGCATCAAGAAAGTTTCTGGAACCTTGAAGCTTGAACTGGCTCAGTACCGAGCCCTTGAAGCGTTTGCAATGTTCGCTTCTGACCTTGATGCTGCAAGCCGTAAACAGCTTGCTCGTGGAGCGAGGCTAACAGAGCTATTGAAGCAACCTCAGTATTCACCGTACCCAGTTGAAGACCAGACGGTTTCAATCTGGGCTGGAACTGCAGGCTTGCTTGATGAGTTGCCGGTAGAGGACATCCTGAGATTTGAGCAGGAGTTCTTGGATTACCTCAAGCGCAACTCGAAGGCCCTGACAACCATCCGCGAGACTGAGAAGCTAGAAGATGACACCATCAACGAGCTTCAGAAGGCGATGGATCAGTTCAAGAAGATGTTCCAGTTGCACACCGGAGAGCCACTAATCGGTTCGGGTAAGGACAACGTCGAGGCGCTAGCCGATGACGAAATCGACCAAGAGAAAATCGTTCGCCAAAAGCGATAGAGACAAGTAAGGGTTAGGTTATGGGATCGCAACTTCGGGTCTATAGGCAGAAAATTAGGTCTGCCAAGACGACCAAGAAGATCACCCGTGCAATGGAGTTAATCTCGGCATCGAGAATCCAAAAGGCACAGCAGCGTGTGAGCGCGTCAAATCCGTATACCCGGGCTGTTAACAAGGCTGTTTCCGCAGTAGCGACCTACTCCGATGTTGACCACCCACTTACTCGCAAAATTGAGTCGCCTACTCGTTCCGCGATTGTGGTATTTACGTCTGACCGAGGTCTTGCCGGAGCGTTTTCTTCATCTGTCCTCAAAGAAGTTGAGCAGCTGACAAAACTTCTAAAAGACCAGGGCCAAGAGGTTCTTTACTACCTAGTAGGGCGAAAGGCAGTCGCGAACTTCAAGTTCCGCCAGCGTGCAGCGCAAAAGGAGTGGACCGGCGGTACCGACGTCCCAACTTTAGAGACCGCTCGCGAGATTGCCGATGAAATAACAGATCTGTTCATCAAGCCGACTGAAGACGGTGGTGTTGACCAGATTTATCTTGTGGGGAACCAATTCGTTTCCATGATGGTCCAGGAGCCAAACACCACCAGGTTGTTGCCCCTAGAAATCGTTGAGCAGGAGGCCGAAGAGAGTGAAGTTCACCCACTTTACGAGTTCGAGCCTGAGGTAGAAAAGGTTCTTGACAGTTTGCTTCCGGTTTACATTGAAAACCGCGTTTACAACAAAATGCTCCAGTCCGCGGCTGCGGAGCATGCCGCAAGACAAAAAGCGATGAAGAGCGCAACAGACAACGCTGAAAAGTTAATCCTGAACTACACCAGACTCTCCAACCAGGCGCGTCAGGCAGAGATCACCCAGCAAATTTCGGAAATTGTTGGAGGCGCAGATGCGCTCTCAACGGTGTCCGAGGACTAAGAAAGAGAAAACATAATGGCCGAGAGCACAAAGACCGCAACGGGTCGTATCGCGCGAGTCAATGGACCGGTGGTAGACATCGAGTTTCCGCATGACTCCATCCCGGAAATCTACAACGCCCTGACCACAGAGGTTGCCTTCGGCGACCAGAAGAGCACCTTGACTCTCGAGGTTGCTCAGCACTTAGGAGATGACCTTGTTCGGGCCATTGCCATGCAACCGACGGATGGTTTAGTCCGCGGTGGAGTGGTGCACGACTCAGGTAGTCCAATCATGGTTCCGGTTGGTGACGTCACCAAGGGTAAGGTTTTCAACGTTCTAGGCGAGATCTTGAACGGTAAGCCTGGGGAAAAGTTTGATATCAAGGAGCGTTGGCCAATCCACCGCACGCCACCTGCTTTCGATCAGCTTGAGTCCAAAACTCAGATGTTCGAGACGGGCATCAAGGTCATTGACCTGCTAACCCCATATGTTCAGGGTGGAAAAATTGGTCTATTCGGCGGTGCCGGTGTAGGTAAGACCGTTTTGATCCAGGAAATGATTTATCGTGTTGCTGAGAACCACGACGGTGTATCGGTATTCGCCGGTGTTGGTGAGCGAACCCGTGAAGGTAATGACCTCATCGAAGAAATGGAAGAAGCCGGCGTTTTGGAGAAGACCGCACTGGTCTTTGGCCAGATGGATGAGCCACCTGGGACCCGCTTGCGTGTCGCGCTTTCAGCGTTGACCATGGCGGAGTACTTCCGTGACGTTCAAGGCCAGGACGTGTTGCTTTTCATTGACAATATCTTCCGATTCACTCAGGCCGGAGCCGAAGTGTCGACACTGCTTGGTCGTATGCCATCAGCTGTTGGATATCAGCCGAACCTGGCGGACGAGATGGGTCTATTGCAGGAGCGCATTACTTCGACCAAGGGTCACTCGATCACGTCACTTCAGGCCATTTATGTTCCTGCCGATGACTACACCGACCCGGCCCCAGCGACTACTTTTGCCCACTTGGACGCAACCACTGAGCTAAGCCGTGAGATCGCTTCACGTGGTCTTTACCCAGCTGTGGATCCACTGAGCTCAACTTCGCGTATTTTGAGCGCCGCCTACCTAGGCGACGACCACTACAACACTGCGATTCGAGTTAAGGCCATTCTTCAGAAGAACAAGGAGCTCCAAGAAATCATCGCCATTCTGGGTGTTGAGGAGCTTTCCGAGGAGGACAAAATCACTGTTTCAAGGGCGCGTCGCATGGAGCAGTTCTTGAGCCAGAACACCTTTATGGCAACCAAGTTCACCGGTGTCGCTGGATCGACCGTGCCACTAAAGGACACCATCGAGGGATTCACTATGATCGCCGATGGAGATCTTGATCACGTGCCAGAGCAGGCTTTCTACAACTGCGGTGGCATAGATGACGTGATGAAGGCCTATGAGCG
>TARA_B110000093_G_scaffold170808_1_pt1 | contig 38754 bp, 32 predicted proteins | sample TARA_B110000093 | Tara Oceans TARA_B110000093 (sample SAMEA4397390) | marine metagenome | biome: Polar Biome; feature: [MIX] marine epipelagic wind mixed layer (ENVO:01000061); material: water (ENVO:00002006), including particulate matter (ENVO:01000060) such as... | depth 10-100 m | reverse complement strand
AATATACTGATTATAAGTGCTATAATATGGGCTGTTGTAATTCTATTCGCTTCATATCTATACAGTGATACTGAAAATTACAAATATCTATTTGGTGTATTACTAGTTGCAGCAGGGTTACAAAATGCACTTATTTATAATGGGCTAAAAAAACAATATTCGGTGAAATAAGCCCTTTAAATCTTCCATATTGATACAAAATAATAAGAAATCCAGAATATCAAAACTAACTACAACAATATATATAGCACATTAAAACGCGCCATATAATCAACGTTAAACTCCTCCATGAATCAATCCTATTTATGAAAACAAAAAAAGAAATTGTAACCAATTGGTTGCCTAGATATACCGGGACGCCTCTCGAAAACTTTGGGGAATATATTTTACTCACCAACTTTATTGGATACGTCAATATTTTTGCTCAGAAGTATGGTGTAAAAACTTTAGGCACGGATAAAGCCATGCAAACTGCAACTCATCGTAATATAACCATTATTAATTTTGGAATGGGGAGCGCAATGGCCGCTACTGTTATGGATTTACTATCAGCCATTACACCAAAAGCAGTGTTGTTTTTGGGTAAATGTGGAGGCTTAAAAAAGAAAACTGTTTTGGGCGACTTTATCATTCCTATGGCAGCCATTCGTGGCGAAGGAACCAGTAATGAATACTTGCCTCAAGAAGTTCCTGCGCTGCCCTCTTTTAGATTGCAACGAACAATTTCATCGGCTATGAAAGAGTTTGAAACTGATTACTGGACGGGTGTTATTTTTACTACTAATCGAAGAGTTTGGGAGCATGACGAAGCGTTTAAAAACCGCTTAACCGAGGCTCGAGCTATTGGAATTGATATGGAGACAGCGACCCTATTTACAGCTGGTTTTGCAAACGGGATCCCCCGGGGAGCCTTACTTTTGGTTAGCGATAATCCCATGATACCTAGTGGTGTAAAAACAAGCGAAAGTGACAAGTCGGTTACTTCAAACTTTGTGGACTTACATGTAAACATTGGCATACGGTCCTTGGAAGAATTGCGCGACTCTGGCGATAGTGTAAAGCATATGAAATTTGACCATCGACCTTAGGCGTTTGTTGTCATTTAGCAACAGCCTTGAAACCTGTTGTTGTTTATTCAACGAAACAAGATCTAACTTGCGTAAGTCTTTAATAGCAAGGATTCACAATGGAAAAATAAAGATGTATCTTAAGCCCTAGGATATAGGTAATTAAAATGAAGTATACCGCAAATCCTAAATATAAACAGAGTAGGGGGCATTTAAAAAAAATAAAAAAAGTCATACTATGCAAACAAACGCAATGAAATTATATAGTACTTGAGATTTATATGATAATTCAACCGGAACAATTGGGAAAACGTCTGATCAATTTATGAATATTATGACTTTTGATCGTAATACAATAGTAGTACAAGGAGTTTCTCTTGGTGGACTTTATTGGTTTGGTTTAGGATAAATTAGGGATTATGAAGGCTTTTTTGATTGTCGGTTCAATGATGGACGATATGGATAAACTACTTTTATGGTTAATGAAAATGGAGATCTAGATGCTATAAGTTTGAGTATTAACTTTGAGTTCAAGTATCGGGCTAAAAAAAGATCCTAATTGAGATTGTTTAATCCATAACAAAACCTAAACTGCATTAAAACACAGTTTAGCAAGAACGTTAAATAAAACAAATATAATATGCCTTTATTAAATAAACTTTATCAATTTTTTCTATCTGAAACCGCTAAAAGGCGGATTGAAAAAACAATACTCTATGTTGCGTTAATCGGCTTTTTCATCCACTTAATTTTAATATACTTATCAAAATTCAGTATTCTAAATTTTCATTTAGAAGCAGAATTATTTCAAAATCCGATATCGGCAGTGTACACCCCTTTCTCATTTATAATTATTTATGAAGTTTACTTGTTAATCTATTACTTGCCAAAGTCATTTACCACATACATCACTAAACAGTATGAGATTATAACACTTATTATTATTCGAAAATTATTTAAAGATTTATCTGCAATTGAACTTTCATCTGATTGGTTTGAGATAAAAGGAGATTTACAATTTACATATGATCTTTTGGCATCTATCATTCTTTTCTATCTAATTTTTCAGTTTGAAAAACAAGGAACGAGAAAATCACTGCCACAAAATGAGAATAAACCAAAAATCGAAAGATTTATTAGTCGAAAGAAAATAATTGCCGTTGTTTTAGTTCCAATATTTTTTACAATGGCTTTAATCACACTTTTTAATTGGACATCCGATATTACTTTTACTTCAAACAAATTGCCCAGTTTTGAAACAATTAATAATTTATTTTTTGACGAGTTTTTTACCGTTCTAATATTAGTAGATGTCGTTCTTCTGTTGATTTCCTTCTTTTACACAGATAAATTTCACAAAATAATAAGAAATTCTGGCTTTGTAGTTTCAACGATTTTAATCCGTATGTCATTCGGAGTAAGCGGATTAATAAGTACAATTTTAATTGTAGTCGCTGTTCTTTTTGGACTAGCAATAATTACAATCCATAACAAATACGAAAACAACACGATGCCTAACAATAGATGAAATTAAGTGCATTCCTAATTTCTCAGTCGCCCATATCAATGTAGTCAATGATTTTATTCATAGGAATGATCGTTATGGTTTTTGCTGTTAAATCCATTTCTATTTGTCTATAAAGAAAACGATAAGGACCCTAAAGTTGGTTAACGCAAGACGCATAGATTGGCAAGCCTTTGTAACCAAACTGTTATCTAATTTAGATACATACAAAAACCATCCGTCGTCTTTTTTGCAAGAACCCCAAGCTTGGATTGAATTCCGTACGACGGCATCGCTCAGAACCTTGGCATTCATGACGCGGAACAAAACGACTTAATTCTCTTTTATAAAAATCTTATTATTGTATCTTGCCGTGCTATCTTAAAAGATGGAAATTATGAATGACAATAAAACACTACATTATCTTAAAGATGTATTAGAAAATATGCCAACTGCTTGGTTGAAGCTAACGACCCATCGGCTAGATATATATGATGAAGGCTTGGCTAAAACACAGTTTTTAGATCAGTTTGAAAACTTATTTAGGGACAGTAATTCTAAAGAAACGTCATTAAGCGAATTGCCCACAGCGTTCGACTATATTAGATTAGGCCACCCCTTGTCTTGTGTATTGGAATGGGTAATTGCCGCCTCAAATAAGCTAAATCCAAATCATGTAATCAGCTTTTCTTCTAAGACAATGCCTGCATTGGCAATTCTAAGAAAAAACTTATTGGAGAATAGAAATACTCAAATAATCTATACCGGGGCACTTCCAGGTTCTTTTGATGCTGAGGTGCTGAGAAAAATCTATGGTTATAAATTTGAGTTAAAAAGAGTGGCGAACACTGAAGATGTTGCCGAATTTAACGGAAGCACTATTTTTATTTCACAGCAAGATGACATATGTGCTTTTGACCTCAATAAAAATATTGACTTCTTTATCAATATTCATCCAAACTTAGGAAGTATTTTATTGGTGAATGGTGGGCAAAATGAAAGTTATATCTCAGAAATTCAGCATGTCCGAAGAAGAGAAACAATCGCGATGACACCAGCCAACTCCTTGGCTGTCTTAAGGTCGCTAACAGAGCTATCTTCGTTAGGAAATATGCATAGTCGTTCAGGCGCCAATAAAACAAGTGTAAGGGCTTCCCTTAAAGAGATTACTGGTGCAAATACAACGGCCCTAGTGGCCTCTAGTGGTTTGTCTATTCAATATGCTATTTTAATGGGCCTCATTCATGATGCCGTACAAAAACATGAAGGAAAAGCGATCAAAATCATTGTTCCTCCAAATTGTTATGGTGGAACCAATGACCAAGCAAGACGTGTTGCTGCTTGCCTCGATCATGTTGAAGTACTGGATTTACCCGTAGATGGTGGTCATGATATGGTTCAAAGTATTGATCTAGTTTTAAATAACATTGCTGCCGAAGATGCGGTCCCATATATCATCGCGGAAATCCCTACAAACCCTCGAGTTGAAGTTCCCGACCTCCTAAAGTTAAAATCCGTTTTAAGTGCCGTCCGTAAAACAGCAACGGGTAAGATTGCTGTTGATCCTGTATTTATATTAGACCAAACATTTTGTCCTAATGTTTACTTTTTAGGAGAGGGTGAGGTCCTCTCATCAATTAGGGCTATTTCATATGCTAGTGGATCTAAATTTCCAAGCGGCGGGCAATGCACCGCGGGCTATTGTGTAGCAAATGAAAAAGCGGATACTTTAATGGGGAAAATAGAATTGCATCTGAGTATTTGTGATAACGAGGCTACTGACCTTCAATATGAAGTATTGGCAAGGCAGTTGCCTTCAATGAACCAACGAATTTATGATGCTTATTTGAATACACGCGATTTTGTCAACTTTATAAAGGAAACTTTGCCTGAGGCGAAAATCAACTTTGTGTCAGAAGAATTAGCTAAGGAAGGATTCACACCCTCCGTGTTTTCATTGGACCTTCCCACAAAAGGAAGTTCCGATGAAGAAAGAGAAGTTTATAAAAGAACTTTGAATCATAAATTAATCCAATTAATGATTACAGAAATTCCTGATGAAAGCAAGTATTGTGTGAGCTATGGGCAGTTAAAGGGGTGCTATTGGACGATCCCCGCTACGTCAACTCAAGGAACAACTAAAGAAGGCGACAAAGATTATATTGCACGTGTATCCCTTTCTGCTAATATGGATCTTGACCTTCATAAAAAAGTCTTTTCAGATTTTGTTGCCGAAATTTGATTGCGGGGAAGGAGCACTCTTTCAAGTATAATTAGCATAAATGCACTGACTTAAGGAATTTTCTTAATTACTTTACAGAATGAATACTTTCGAAGACTTCAACATTAAAAAGCAATTGCGAAAAGCGATTGACGATTTAGGTTTTGAAAAACCAACGCCAATTCAACAAGCGTCTTATTCTACGATTCTTGGAGGCTTCGATTTTGTGGGTATTGCACAAACCGGAACCGGGAAAACAATCGCGTACTTGCTTCCTATTTTACAGGATTTAAAGTATTCAGAACAGCTACAGCCAAGAGTCTTGATTCTTGCTCCTACTAGAGAGCTCGTGATACAAATAGTAGAACAAATTGAAATATTAACACCCTACCTTAGTGTTAGGGCGCTAGGTGTTTATGGTGGTAGCAACAACATCATCGCACAGAAACAAGCCCTTACTTTAGGAGTCGATATCATCGTGGGGACGCCTAGAAGATTATATGACCTTGCGCTTAGCAATCTATTGCGACTAAAATCGATCAAAAAGCTAGTGATTGACGAAGTAGATATCATGCTTGATTTTGGCTATAAAACACAGTTGAAAAACATATTTGATCACCTCCCTGTAAAACGACAAAATATACTCTTCTCTGCTACAATGACGAGTTATGTCGATGAATTAACCGATGATTTTCTGGTGAACCCTGTTAAGAAAACCATTTCCATTAGTGGAACGCCTTTGGATAATATTAGTCAGGAATGTTATGCCGTTCCTAATTTCTATACCAAGGCGAACTTATTAAAGCATTTATTAGAAGATAAAACAGAATTTAGTAAAGTCTTGGTTTTTGTAGGCACAAAAGTGCATGCAGATAGCCTGTTTGAGATCTTAAATTCCGAATCAGAAGTTTCTGTTATTCACTCAAGCAAAGAACAAAACCACCGGACAAAATCGATAGAGAAGTTCGTCGATGGTACCAGCAGAATTCTGATTGCAACCGATGTTATTGCCCGTGGAATTGATATTGAAAAAATCACTGCCGTAGTCAGCTTTAATACGCCATTCTACCCCGAGAATTATATCCACCGGATTGGACGAACCGGGCGGGCCAAACAGCAAGGAAGGGCCATTCTTTTCTACACCGAAAAAGAAACGGAGTTAAAAGAAGCAATAGAGGGCTTGATGAACTATACCATTCCATTAAGTAAACTCCCTGAAGAATTAGAGATTAGTACCCAGCTCACTCCTGAGGAAAAGGACAAACCTTTAGATCAAATGAAGCTGTCCGATAATAACTCGCTGACGGCATCTGGTGCTTCTTTTCATGAAAAATCAGCCAAGAACAATAAAGCCAAAACGGAAAAAAAGAGTTATAGTAAATCCTTAAAAGAGAAGTTTAAAAAACCAATTAGGCGAGGCGACAAAATTCAAAACATGAAAAAGAAAAGGAAAAAATAATTTTTAGACCCATTATTATTCGTCGTCATCTACATACTCCATAATATCCCCGGGTTGACAATTTAAGGCCGAACAAATCGCGTTTAATGTAGTGAAGCGGATTGCCTTTACTTTACCTTGCTTTAGGATCGAAAGATTAACATTAGAAACGCCAATAATTGCCGAGAGCTCCTTTAGCTTCATCTTTCTTTGTGCCAGCACAACATCAAGGTTTATTATAATTGCCATGACTTTTATACAATTAAGGAATCTTCGATTTCCAATACCATTTTATCAAAATTCTGTTCGTTTTTTCCCCAGGTATAAACTTGGAGGGCGGTGGATATGATATTGATTTACGTTTTTCCTGGTTCGCGTTCCTCTATGTCTATGTATATGTTTTCACCCCAGGATTTAAAGCTCATTGTTGTTGTTACAAAAATCTCTTTTTTATCCTTGTCTGAGTATTGAACCTTATAATTTGAGCCAACCAAAACCTCGAGCATTTTTTCAAACATCAAACCAGATGAAATATTCGTCTCACTACTTGATTTGTGTGTTGCTGTCAAGAAATTCCAATTGCTCATAAAGTAGGGCTTAAAATATATGCGCTTACGAAAAGCCAGATTAAAACAAAAACCTAACAAAAGAGGGAAGGCGATTATCAGTAGTAAATGATGCTGTGGGTACTTGATGTTCAGGAACAGAATTAATCCCATTGCCGATAATGCCAGAAGGTGTTTGCTTGTTTTCATGTGATTTAGTGATAATGGTATAGCACTACAAATATAATGATATAAATATATTAATTAATGATATTCGTTAACTTTATTATAAACAACATGACTTTAAAAAGAAAGAATAACCTTTCGGAATTCGGAAAATTGCGCAAGAGATTAAAGGGCGGACTTGTACAATGATCTGATTTTTTAATCCCTTATGAAAAATCTATTCGAATCATAAAACCCTAGATCTATTCTATATGTCCTTCAAAAAAAATTAATACTTTGTGTATTCGAGAAAATAAGATGCCCAAAACAAATTGATGTGAAAAAAATAGAGGTAAAAAAAGGACAGATTCTACAAAGAAAAGGGGATTTAAGCTCCCGAAAATATTCTGTGGAAAAAGGGCTACTTCGCAGTTACACCATTGACGAAAAAGGCAAAGAACACCTCTTTATGTTTGCTCCTGAAGGGTGGATTATAGCTGATGCTTCATCAGTCAATGGGCCTACAGATCTTTTTATTGAAGCCCTCGAAAATTCCATTATTTTGGTTTTGGATGAAGGGGTGCAATTCACCGAGTCAGACACCATTAGATTGATAAAGCGTATTGCTGTTCTTCAAAAAAGAGCGATTATGCTTATGAGCGCATCGGCAATTGAACGGTATGACGATTTTCTTAAAACCTACCCAGACATCGTGCAGCGAGTGCCTCAAAAAATGATAGCCTCATATTTAGGAATCACGCCTGAAGCATTAAGTAAAGTTAAAAGCGCTAAGACTAAAGGCTTATGATTTTAGGCCTTTCTTAACCTAGATTAATGCACAAGGTTCTTTAAATGTTGACTTTTGTCTAAAAAAATTTAGAGCCTATGAAAAAAGCAAAATTAATCATTAGACTACTTTTGGGTTTCATGTTAGTTGTCTTTGGACTTAACAAGTTCCTTCAGTTTATGCCCATGCCACCGATGACACAGGCAGCAGTTGATTTTATGGGAGCGCTCGTAAAAAGTGGCTATATAATGTCTATTGTGGCAATCGTTGAAATTATTACGGGGCTGTTACTGCTAGTAAACAAATACCAAGCTTTGGCTTTGGTTGTTTTGTTTCCCGTCTTGCTTAATGCCTTTTTATTCCATCTGTTCTTAGACCCTGCTGGTATTGGAGGGGGGGCTATGGCTTTAGCAATGACTCTATTTTTAATCTTTGCTAATAAAGACGCTTATAAATCATTGCTAAGAGCCCAATAAAGAAACATTCAAACTAAAAAATGATGAAACAACCAAAAGTCGCGGGCAAAGCACCGCAAATGGAAAATTTAGAAAAAGACAAAACATATGCCTGGTGCACATGTGGTAATTCAGAAAATCAACCATGGTGCAATGGAGCGCATCAAGGAAGTGAATTTTCCCCCAAAGTTTTTAAAGCAGAAGAATCTAAAAAGGCAGCCATTTGTTTGTGTAAACAGACAAAGAACCCTCCTTATTGTGATGGCTCGCATGTGGGTTTATAAATAGCGCATTTATAACTAGCTAGTTAACAAAATCGAGGTTTATTATATTCATTTATCTTTAGCTTATCAAAGGGTGTTCGCTTATCAAATAGCGAACGTGCCTAAAACCTAAGCTAAAATGAAGTTATCTGTTATAATATTCGTATTGTGTTCTTCTCTTCTCTTTTTGAGTAACACCCATGATATAAGTCCCGTTTCGAAGAATACGGAGACTAAACCATTAAATAATAATTTCGAAGTCAAGGAGGCGGATCAGCTGCTATTAGGCGCGTTTTCCGTTAGCCTGAGTGTAAAAGACTTAGGCGTTTCAAAAGTGTTTTATGAAAACCTTGGCTTTGCCATTCTGGGCGGAAGTATGGAGGCAAAGTATCTTATTATGAAAAATGAAAGTGCTCTAATTGGCCTATTTCAGGGAATGTTTGAAGGAAACATACTAACGTTCAACCCGGGTTGGGACGAAAATGGTAAAAATCTCGAAAATTTCACTGACATTAGGGAAATTCAAAATCAACTATTAAAAAAAGGGACGATCCCTAGTTCACAAATCGAAGCTAAAACGAGTGGGCCTGCAAGTATAATCATTTCCGATCCTGATGGAAATAAAATTTTTCTAGACCAACACCGTTAATCCCACTTTGATTGCCATCAGTGCTAGTAATACAGCTGAATTTTAACTGCTCTTTCTTCAAGAATCGTTGACTATTTAAAAATGTCAGTTGCTTTTTAAAAACTGTTCAACCGTTTTCATCTCGACCCTTTTGACCAATTTATATTTCTTCTTTAAGTTGTTCAATTCCTCCTGGACTCGAATGTTTCGCTCGCCGATTTTCTGAAGGTTGTCGATCTCATTTGGGGTTGGGGCGCCATAATTGTTCTCTATACGTTGAAAAAGGCTCGTCATGTTTTCTCTTAATTGGGGTTCTGCTGCTCCAACATAATTGTCGCCCGTGGTAATGACCATCGTTTCTTTCAATGCGTTTAATTTTCCACTAAGCTTGCTGTTCTTTTCGCGCTGAGCATATGCCAAATATTCATCTACACAATAGACGTCATAAGCCAAAGCCTCAATCATATTGTAAAGCTCCATTACCTTCTCTTGCTTTAATTTCCGATCTGACATTGCAATCGTACTTTTTGGGTCATAAATCAAATCAAAAGAATGCTCAAAAGAATCTTTCCCCTTTGTGATGATAGCCGTATAACTTCCCGCGGGAAGCGTCGGGGCTGTAAATCCTCCAAAAGAAAAGGTTTTCCCTTTTGCCACTTTGGGCTGTTTCATACTGTAGTTCCATTTTACGATATTAATCCCTTTAGACTTTCCAGGAGTTAATTCAGAAACAGTATCACCTTTAGTATTCATAATAACCATATTCATTTTACCAAAAGTATGGCGTTTTTTAAGATGGTATTTGATCTTTGCAAGTGTAGACTCATTGCTCCCCACAAATTGAGTTTCTGCACCAAAGGAGCCTGAAAAGCTTTGGTTTTCATCAATAATCGTCGGTTCACTTTCAAAAAAGTGGAGTTTTTCTTGAAGGCTCGTTGCATTTAACTCACGAAGGGGAGAAATATCATCTATGATAATTACGCCTCGTCCATGAGTTCCTAAAACAAGGTCATTGGTCTGTTTTTGTAAATCAATATAATGTGTCGCCACTGAAGGCATGTTGTTGCTAAACTTATACCATTCTGCCCCTCCGTTCAACGTGATATAAAGGCCCAATTCTGTTCCTAGAAATAGCAGGTCAGGGTTGACGTAGTCCACTTGTATGTTTCGTACGACACCCTCGATTCCCGGAGAAATGATACTTGTCCATGTCTGTCCGTAATCCGCAGTTTTATAAGCGTAAGGAGTCTTGTCATTGGCTGTATGTCCATCGAAAACAGCATATGCAGTCGCTTTATCTAGCGTGCTTAATTCAATATGATAGCACCACGTGTTTAAAGGGAGGTTTGGAATATTAGCCGCAGTATTGACCCATGATTTACCTCCATCACGAGTAACTTGAACGTTTCCATCATCCGTACCCACCCAAATTACGTTTGCGTCTAATTCAGACTCCGCAATCGTAAATATCGTCGTATGGTTTTCTGCACCAGAATTATCCATAGAAAGGCCTCCAGAATTTCCTTGGTCTTGTTTGCTCGGATCATTGGTGGTGAGATCAGGGGAGATGATTTGCCAAGATTCTCCCATGTTCTCTGACCTGTGCAAGTATTGACTCCCCATATAAATCCTATCGGGTTTCGTTGTGCTCAAAGCCATTGGGGCATTCCAATTGAACCTCAATTTATCGTGCCCATCTTTGGGAAGCGGTTGTATTGTTTTCACCAATCTATTTTCATTATCAATCCGCCAAACATTTTCAGCGCCCTGCATCTCAGAATAAACGATGTTTTTAGTGCTGTGTTTGAGGACCCTAAAACCATCTCCTGCACCTAAGGATTTCCAATCCCGTGCCTGAATACCTCCCGGTGATGATGAAGGTCCATACCATGAGCCATTGTCCTGAAGGCCTCCATAAATATTGTATGGGGACTCATTATCAACACTGATCTGATAAAATTGGGACAAGGGTAAATTCTCAACAATTTCACAAGTTATACCCCCGTTCCAGCTGCGATAGACCCCACCATCTGTTCCGAAGTACATGATGTCAGAATGAATATTTGAAAATACAATATCGTGTATATCACTGTGCATGTTTCCGAGACCCTTAAAGGTTTTACCTCCGTCTCTAGAAATAGAACCCTGTAGTCCCGCTTTACAGATCACATTTTCATTCCTAGGATCAACAACTATTCTTGAAAAGTAAAAGGGACGGACTGTGATTTCAAAGTCGTTGTTCATTTGTGCCCAAGTTTCTCCAAGATCATCACTTCTGTACAACCCCTTGTCTTTTTTGTTTTCGGCTTCAATAACTGTATAAAGTACATCTGGGTTGCTTTGTGCCATTGCAATTCCCATTCGCCCCAATTTACCTTCAGGTAAGCCTTTATGAATTTTATTCCACGACTTCCCCCCATCAATGGATTTATATAAGGCACTATTTTCACCACCAGAATCAAATGACCAAGCTGTGCGTCTAAACTCCCACATGGAAGCATAAAGTACAGCGGGGTTTCTGGGGTCAATAAGCAAGTCTGAGCACCCCGTTTTAGCATTCACATACAAAACCCTGCTCCAGGTTTCGCCGCCATCTGAAGACTTAAAAACCCCTCTTTCTTCATTGTCGCCCCACAAGGCACCTAGCGCAGCCACATAAATCTCTTGAGAGTTCAAAGGGTTTATAACAATTGCAGCAATTCTTTCGGAGTTTTCAAGTCCTATTTTTTTCCAATTAGAACCTCCATCTGTCGTTTTATATAAACCATTCCCATAGGAGACACTATTTCTAGTCCAGGTTTCCCCTGTACCCACATAAATTGTGTTATCGGGGTCATTTGGGTCTAGAGTAACGGTACCGATGGATTGGATATAGTCATCAAAAATAGGGTTGAATGTCGCTCCTCCATCATTTGACTTCCAGACACCACCGCCTGCCGCTCCTAAATAGACTATTTTACTGTTTTTTGGATGTAATTCAAGGTCATTGATTCGCCCGCTCATAAGAGCCGGTCCAATATGCCTCGCCGTAAGATCTCCAAAAAGAGACGCGCCGTTTGCAATCGTTGAGTTTTGTGAAAAGGATAGTGTGCTCGTGAATATAAATATCCAAAAGACATTAGAACTAAGGTTTCTCATTGTAAAGGATTTGTCTTAAAAATTATTTTTTCTCTGGGAAAGTAAACTCTGCATCATCTACTTTTGGATTCAAGACAATGGCTGTCATTGAAATAGGCTCTCCTGGCTTTCCTTTTTCTCCTTGTGACATGCTAAAAGGAAAGTAAAGACCATCGACTTCCTGATAATCACTAAATGTTGTTTCGGCGATCATCCCTTTGGCTGGGCCTACTTTAACCTCGCTTTGCATAGCTATTGGAACAAAATTCTCTGTGTCGAAAAAGTAAAAAGAGATTGATTCTTCTTTTTTACCTTCAACGGTAACGGGTTCTTGAATCAATTTAATTTTAAAAGTCTCGGTCCCCTCAATGGTTTCATTTCCCATTAGTTCAATGGAATAACCCTTCTCTTCGTAATTCAAAAACGGATTTGGAAAATCATTAAGTTCTAACTTAAAATTGGATGCCGTCTCTGCGTCGCTCTCTTCGGCTTCCATAGTCATGAAATTGTGAGACCATAGTTGTTTCCCATCATAGACCTGCTGCTTAATCTCTTTTCCCTGAAATGTAATCACTGTCATTTGTCTGCCATCTTTTAGGTTATACATTTCTATAGGAATCTCCATGCCGCCATTACTAACTTTTGCAGTCATTTTAATACCTTGAAGCTTATTCCATGCTTCAGCACCTCCTGTGTTTTCAATATAGTTTGAAATAATTTCTTCTTTGGTTTGGGCAAAATATGCCTGACAAGAAAAAAAAAGAATCATCAACGTAAATAATTTGTTTTGTAGCATGTCCGTTTTTTTATTTTTTTATTAATCGTTTACAAGTTATAGCTTTTCAATGTCAAAATCCGTCTTTTCACTCTTCTTAACAAAAAAGGGGGGCGCTACTATTGACGGGTTAACCATTTATACAATTTGTGCCTTTCGCCCAATCAACATCTATTAATACTCCTCTACAAAATATACTTCCTTTTTAGCTAGGTGGTTACGGTGCTAAATTAAGGCATAAAAAAAGGGCGCCGAAGCGCCCTAATATTTTATAGTATTGTAATTATCTGATTACAACATTTGAGTTTGAAGTCAAACCATTTGCAATAACAGAAACAACATAAGTCCCTTTAGCAAAACCTTCCGTAGAAATAGAAACTACTTGAGTTCCATTGGAAACAGAAGCAACTTGCGTTACTAAAACTCTTCCTTGAAGGTCCATAATCGAAACCAAAGTCTCGTTAATTGAGTTTTCAAAAGAAATATTTACAATATCAGAAGCTGGGTTAGGATAAACCTCAATATTCTGAGCTGTCATTTCATCAAGAGATGCAGTAAGGTTTTTAATCAATCCAGCATCAGATGCTTCATAATTAACTGCTGATTCAGATAGTATAACGGTACCATTATTGTCTTTTACAGACCAGTTACCACCATTTCCTTCTTGAAGACCATCACCATAGTAATCATAAATAGTGAACGTATAACAATCTACAGCTGTCAAAGTAACAGGCCAGCTATAAGCGGTTGCATTTTCAAGAGGAGATGTTGGGTCTGCAGGAGGAGGGAATTGACCTGTTCCATAGTTTCCTTGAACATTTTCATTTCCTTCAGACCAAACAATATCACCATTTGAATTTGTGATTTCCATCCAAACCTCATCTGCATAAGTATCTGTTAAGACCTCAACAGTAATGGTCGCTGACGTTTCCTGAGCAGTATTAATTGTCGCTGAGACTGTATTGTCTGCTGCGTTGTCATCTGAGGATAACTCAATTGAATATGTAGTCGTGTTTGTTGGTGTAACTGTACCAATAAGAACATTTTCAAGTTCATAAGTAGCAAGATCACCTGTCCAGTTGTAAGAAAGAACTGTCGTTGCTCCATCCATAACATTGATTGTGCTTGACGTTAATGCACCTGAACCCATGTTTTGTAAGTCTACACTCATTGCGACAGGGTTTCCACATGTAACAATTTCTCCAGTATATCCTAAAAGAGCACCATTTGTCGTTCCACTAGCAGATAGACAGTTTCCGATACCCGCGTAGTGTGCGTTTGCACTAATTTGACCCGACTCTGTTATAATTCTATTTGGGCATATTGTATAAAGAATTGGCCAGTAAGGCAATTGATACAATTGTGCAATATTGTCATCATTAGACATTGGAAAGTCTACCGCTGTACCATTTGGTACAAGCCAATTACCAAGGCTGCTGTTTTCAAGCTCGCTTAAAGCTGTTCCGGCATCTCCTTCAAACCAAAGAACGACAACGTCGTCTGTTGTATTCGCAGACACTCCTGGCTCTCCTAAAGGACCATGATTTGCCCAAAGCTCTTCAAGTGCACCACCTATGTGGTAATTCCAACATGGTCCACACCAAGTCGCACTGATATCCATAACAACAGAATAACCTGCATCTAGATAGTCGTACAAATTGTGGGTGTTCCCATTAACGTCAACCGTTGTGAAATCTGGGGCAATACTTCCGTCTGGAAGCTGCGCAATTGATTGACTCGCAAAAAGCGATGAACAAAGAATTGCTGAAAGTAAAATTTTTTTCATGTAATTGATTTTTTTTAAGTGTGATAAATTTAACACTTATAAATCAAATAACGAAATATATAAAAGGGTAAAATAAATTAAAGGAGGAATATGGCTTGAGTCTATTAAATACTAAGTGTTTGAACTAGCGGGCAACTTTATAACAGTTACAAGCCGTTGTCTCTAATAAAAAATCTATTTCAATTTATCCTTTAAGAAAAAGTCGATAGCACCGACCATAGAAGGAGCTTTTGGATGTGGCGCCCTAATGTTTGGCTCTAATCCGTTTTTAATCGCTGCTGTTGCCGTAGTTGCACCAAAAGCCGCTATTAATGTTTTGTTTTGTTTAAACTCAGGAAAGTTTTTAAATAATGATTCTATTCCTCCTGGGCTAAAAAACACCAACACATCATAGAATACATCTTCTAAATCAGATAAGTCTGCCGCTACTGTTCGATACAAAACAGCTTTGGTGTACTTCACATTGTGCTCGTCTAAGGTATTTGGAATTACGTCACGAAGAATATCTGTACAAGGCAGTAATATTTTTTCAGATTTATGCTTCTTCAAAATATCCATCATGTCATGAATCCTTTGCTTACCAAAAAATATTTTTCTCTTTCTGTAGGCGACATACTTTTGTAAATAAAGTGCAACCGTTTCAGAAATGCAGAAATATTTCAAACTGTCAGGCACTTCGTGCCTGGTTTCTCTAGCTATTCTAAAAAAATGATCTGCCGCAGTTTTAGAGGTGAGTAAGACACCTGAATAATCTGCTAAATTGATACGCTGACCTCTAAATTCACTCGCGTTTACACCCTCTACTTTTATAAAAGGTCTAAAGTCAATTTTTAAGTCGTGCTTTTCAGCCAGATCGTAATACGGAGAGTTTTCGTTTTCTGGTTCGGGTTGGGAGACAAGGATTGTTTTAATGGCCAAAATTGTTTATTTAATCAATGCTAAAGAATCATATTTTACCAACAAAATAATACCCTAATAAAACAACGGGCAGTATTTCGAGGGTGCAAAGATACAAAATTATATATAACCAACTGAAGTTATTTGATTTAGCATAGAAAATCCCTTTAATCCCCTTTGATATAGGGAGAGACAAAAGTGCTGCGAACACGATATATTGAATCTCCTCTTTGTATACATCATTTAATAAAACGAGCAAAGCAAGAGCCAGTAATAAAAGCCCCGTGAAGTTATAAACCTGCTGCGTAAACATTCCTATACTTTTTCCGAAAGACTTGTCTCCAAATAAAAGTGAGGCAATCCGATAGCTAATGAGACCAAAAGTTAAATACCCCATCGTCACAAAGAATGTTATTTGCATAAAAGAGTCTGTCTCTATTCCTCTCTCAAGAATCGCGACAATGCATATATTCAACGTAATGAAAAGATTCAAGACGAGCATGGCATTTGCAAATGGGGATATCTTCTCAGAATAATTCAACGTTGAATCGTAAGTTTTAAAAGAAAAATAATTCTTGTAGACTAACGCAAATAAATTCGGGCAGCTCAATCTTGATAACGCAACAAATCCAAAACAAACCAAAACCAAAGCCAATAGCATGTTCTTTACTACAATTTCTCGTGGAAAAAGCTCAAGAACAAAATAGACTTGGGATATTGCGTTCATCTTCGTAATCAAAATTAAATAGAAAATAAGAACATCCCCTCAGATAATTATTAATTTTGCACAGTCTTTTAAAACCACAAGTTATGAAAACAGACCAATACACACACCCAGATTATTATGCGATGGACGATCTCTATTCGGATGAACATAAATTAGTTCGTGATGCCGCCAGAGCATGGGTTAAAAAAGAGGTTTCCCCGATTATAGATGATTGTTACGAAAAAGCAATTTTTCCTAAACACTTAATACCGGGTCTCGGAGAGATTGGCGCATTTGGTCCATACATCCCTGAGGAATATGGGGGGCCTGGTTTAGATCAAATCTCCTATGGAATCATAATGCAAGAATTGGAGAGATGTGACTCTGGCCTTCGTTCAACTGCGTCAGTTCAATCGTCCTTGGTTATGTATCCTATTTGGAAATATGGCAGCGAAGAACACCGAACAAAGTTTTTACCCAAGTTGGCTTCTGGTGAGTTTGTAGGTTGCTTCGGTCTTACGGAACCAGATTTTGGTTCGAACCCTGGAGGCATGCTCACCAATTACAAAGAAGATGGCGATCACGTTATACTAAACGGTGCCAAAATGTGGATTTCAAACGCCCCTTTTGCCGATATTGCTGTCGTTTGGGCGAAAAACGAAGAAGGTCGTATTCACGGTATCATTGTGGAGAGAGGTATGGAAGGCTTTTCTACACCTGAAATGCATGGTAAGCTCTCATTAAGGGCCTCATCGACAGGTGAACTTATCTTTGACAACGTTCGCGTTCCTAAATCAAATATTCTTCCGGGAAAATCGGGATTAGGTGCACCGCTGGGCTGTTTAGATTCAGCGAGATATGGTATTGCCTGGGGTGCTCTTGGAGCGGCTATGGACTGTTATGATCAAGCCTTAAGATATTCTAAAGAAAGAATTCAATTTGACGTGCCTATTGGTAGTTTTCAGCTAATTCAAAAAAAGCTTGCTGAAATGATTACTGAAATAACAAAAGCACAACTCCTCACCTTTCGTCTAGGGCAGCTTAGAAATGACGGGAAGGCAACGACTGGTCAAATCTCCATGGCTAAAAGGAACAACGTTGAAATCGCCTTAAACATAGCTCGTGAGGCACGACAAATACATGGAGGTATGGGTATTACTAGCGAATATTCTATGATGAGACACATGGCGAACTTAGAGTCCGTTGTTACCTATGAAGGCACGCATGATATTCATTTGCTGATTACGGGAATGGACGTAACCGGCATCCCTGCTTTTGCCAGAGACCTGCCTAAATAGATTAAAAATCATCTTCTGTTTGAAGCTCTTCGCCTCGCAGTCTTCGAACACGTTTTCTCGCCTCATGGGAGTATAAGCTCCCTGGATGAGAAAGTAGTAATTGTTTATAACGCTCCAATGCGTTATCTGGATCATTTAGTTTCGCCTCAACAAGCTCTGCTGCCTTAAACATCGCATTGTCGGATAAAATATCCGTCGCATGAAACTTAATGATGTCATCATAATAGCCGATCGATTCAATCCACTCTCCTTTAAGCGACATGGCATGAGCCCTTTTGTAGAGAATCTCATCTGCTAAAGAATGAAATGGGTAGTTAATCTGGATGCTGTCAAATAAAGAAAATGCTTCCGTAAACTGTAATTGCTCAATATATAAGTCTGCTTTAGAAAACCACGCCATCGCAATATAGTTGGAGTCCAGTCCATAGTTGTCTGTAATCATTATAGATAAATCCAGGGCGTCATTCGATAATAATTTTGATGTAGATTGCTTCAAGACATCAAGTTGTGATTGCGCAAATTCAAACTCTCCCTCGTAGTAAAAGATTCGGGCATTTTTAAACTTTGCACGGTTGCCAATTATTTCAAAATTGAAATCTTCACTAATTTGCATGTACAACAAGGCGGCATCCCAGACATTTCCTTTTAACAATTCAATATCTGCCCTTAGCATTTTAACCTCAGCCCTCATGACATCAGTGAGCGCTCTGGAGTTATATGTTTTTATAAGATGTTCCAACGCTTTGTCTTTTTGATTCGCATAATAGGCTAAAATTTCCGCGTATTCCATTAAAACAGATAATGTACGTGAGGTAATAGGCCCAATGGTTTCAAGAGCCAATTCGTAATTCACTAAAACACTACTTAGCTCGTTTTCAGTATATCTTTTAAGCTCGGTGATTTGAATATAGCCAACGTGTAAAATGCCTTTTAGACACATGAATTTTAGATCTGGATTCGTTGTCATGTCTTTAGACTCTTGAAAAGCCTTAAGGGCTGTAGAATAGTCTTTGTTCTCAGAGCATATTTTCGCAAACGAATACAACCGCATCCCGTTTGCTTTGGACCGTATGTCCACAGACACAACCTGATTATAGACCCCCGCAAAGTTATCGACCTGCATATACAGCCAGATTAAAAGCTCCGAGAAAACGACACTCGCGTTCACTTCTTGAGCGCGGCCGAAAAGCTCTTTTTTTAACAAAATAAATTCTGGTGTTTGCTCTTTTGACAAGTCAAGCCTCGTTAGTAGGGCTTTTTTCACGGCCTTGTCATAATAATCATGTTTTTCCAAAAGTTCCATGTATGTCGTGACCATTTCTTCTTTTTTATTCATCTGGGCATATAAATCTGCTTCTTGAAAGTGAAAAGGATAACTTTTGAATTGTTTCTTAGACGTTTCTAGCGCGCGCTTAGCAAAGTCAATTTTTGATAATGCCAAAAAAGAATTAAACAAAGCGATTCCTGAAGATGGATTGGTAATGTGCTCCGAAAGAAGAGTTTCATATATCTTTTTTGCTTTAGAGCCCGTTTCTTGTTGCTCATAAAAAGCGGCCCATTGAAACTGGAGCGCCAAGTTACTCGGGTCCTTAGACACGGCCTTCTTTAATAATTTTTCCGCCTGTTTCTCCTCCCCCGTCTCGGTTAAGCATTCCAATAAACGATTAAGGTAAACTTGGTTTGGCGAGGTGTTATAAATAAGTTGGTAGTATCCTTTCGCTTTTTCAAATTCACCCTGTGAATAATAGTGGTCTGCCAGCTTAATGTCCGTATCCGTTTGAGCCCAAGAAAGCTGAAAAATAAAAATAAAAATAAAAATTAGCAGCCGAATCATTGCGCTTCGATGAGTTGGTTCACAAATAAAGATAGGTCAACATGAAGTGAATCATAGATGCCAAAAGATTCCTTTTTAAGACCTTGGTATTCGTTCAATAGCACAAAAATTTGTTCGTTTTTTGTACGCTCTAATTTGATGTAATTATCATACTGGTCTCTCTGCCCATAACCATTTGTAACATCTGAAAGCAAGACCTTAAGCTGCTCGTTTTCCTCCTCAAAAGAATGCTTTAGCATGATCCCAGTACGACTTAATGCATCTAGCATACGTCGCATTCTTTTATAGCTATCGATTTTTCTGCCCATAGCAAGATCGATCGTATCAGAGTGGTAGTGCTTTTTTATAGATTGCTCGAGATCGCTTGTGTTCGTCTTCATGTCAAAAAGCGTATCTATAAATTCATTTTGAAATTTTATTTGGTGTGCTGATAATTCGCCTTGTAGTTCCTTGATTTTGGCTTGCTGCGTTTCTTTTTGCAGGTCGGAGCAGGATAGTAAAAATAAGAAGGTGAAAAACAGAACTTTCTTCATGAGTTATTACTTATCCTTTTTTAGTGATGGTGTCAAAGCCTGTATACCTTCTTAATGGCTCAGGAATGTTAATTCCAGAAGGTCCTTGGTTGTTCTCCAATAGGGCCGCCATGATTCTGGGTAGCGCCAATGCGGAACCATTAAGCGTGTGACATAGACGTGATTTTTTGTTTTCGTCTTTAAACCTTAATTTTAATCGGTTGGACTGAAAGGTGTCAAAACGAGAAACAGAACTGACTTCTAGCCATTTTTCTTGGGCTGCAGAATATACTTCAAAATCATAAGTAATCGCTGCGGCAAACCCTGTATCTCCACCACAGAGTCTTAAGACCCTATACTGCAGTCCTAGTTTTTGTAAAAGCGACTTGATGTGGTCAATCATTTCTTGTAAGGCCTTCTCTGCATTTTCAGGAGTTTCAATACGTACAATTTCAATTTTTTCAAACTGATGGAGTCTGTTTAGACCCCGTACGTCTTTCCCATAAGAACCGGCTTCCCTTCGAAAACATGGTGTATGGCCCGTTAATTTGATTGAAAAATTAGGGTCTGGCAGAATCACATCTCGATAAATATTAGTTAGCGGGACCTCTGCCGTAGGAATTAAATAAAGGTCGTCCGCGGCTATATAATACATTTGACCCTCTTTATCAGGAAGCTGCCCTGTGCCTTTTCCACTATTTTCATTTACCATAAGGGGAGAGATAAACTCTTCATAGCCAGCGTCAACAGCTTCGTCTAAAAAAAACGAAACTAATGCTCGCTGAAGTTTAGCTCCCTGCCCTCTATAAAAAGGGAATCCCGCACCCGTAACCTTAACGCCTAACTCAAAATCAATCAATGTATATTCTTTGGCCAAGTCCCAATGAGGTACTGAAGCCTGCTCCAAAGAAGGGCTTGTTCCAAACTCCTCAAGAATCTCATTTGCCGTTTCATCCTTTCCCGCAGGGACCTCTTGTGTGCACACATTAGGAAGGGTAAATAAAATAGTCTGAATCTTTTTCTCTAATCCGTCCTCTTCAATCTTTAGTTCTTGTAGAGTTGCTTTTAAAGCACCCGTTTTTGATTTAAGAAGCTTTGCTTCTTCCTGCTTACCTGAACTAAACAAAATCCCGATTTGTTTTGATATAGAATTTAATTCTGTTTCAACATCTTGAAGCTGCGTTTTTTTTAGACGCCAATCGTGGTCTAATTTAATAATCTGCTCAACCTCTTGTGTCGCATCAATGTTTCTCTTGCTCAAGCCCAAAAGGACCTCTTCTTTTTTTTCTTTGATACGCTGAATTTCAATCATAATCAGGATTTGTTTCAGACAAAATTAATCAAATGACTATATAATAAAGTGTAATCCAATAGATAAAGCACAACGGTCTAGTTTTTGACGTGTTAAAAATGGTTAACTTTTCTTTTTCCATGCCCTGATTTTATTTAGTTTCGTTGCATACCATGAAGACCCAACAGATCAATTTAGCCGTTATCCTTCTTGCTGCTTCGATGTTAAGCCTTCTCGTCGTGCAGTCATACCAACTATATAGCACCTACGATCAAAATGGGGATAAACTGGATGCTGAGATCATCTCCTTTCAAAATAAAATAGCCTTCAAGCATGAAAAAGCAGAAGACTATAGGCGCTACATGAAGATCATTAATAAAGATTTTAGTCTACAATACCAAGATATTTTAAAGTCTGAGTTTCAATCCTTAACAGCGTCAAAAGAATCTGTCAGCGTAAGTGATACTAGTATTTTTAATAATGGTAAACGTGAAAAATATTTGGTGATCCGTGGCAAAGCATATGATTCATTAACCGGCCTCAGCACAGAGCAAAAAGTTTTAGCAAAAAACTATCAGGAAATTCAGGATGTTTTTAATAAAGCGCCAGGCATGTTAAAGGGAAGTGATTCGAGTAGTCTCTCTCTTCAATTGAATCAACAAGCCGTTCAGCAAATTTTTAAAAAAGCAAAATATATTAATGAAATGATGCTCGAAGCATTTAAAGACAATGTCTTAAAAAGCCCCCAGCAAAGAATTGATGTCGTTTTTTTAGACTCCATTATCTCATATGAGCTCAAAAAAGAAAGGCTTCCTAAAGGATATACTTTTTGTGTTTTTAATAGTGACGGAGTCGCTATTCGATTTGAAAAGCCTACCAATCGGTATGGTGTAAGAGGGTCTATGAAAGACATTGTAAAAGCAAGGCTTTTCCCCGAGAATCCAGTCAGTGAGTCCTTGTTCCTTCAAATCTATTTCCCAAATCAATCGCGCTTTTTAATTAAAGAAATGCGTCTTTCAATTGTAGGGTCGGTTCTTGTGGTTTGCATTGTCCTGGCCGCACTCGTTTTTATGATTAAAACAATCGTGGAACAAAAAAAGCTGTCAGAAATAAAGGCGGGTCTTGTTTCTAACATGACTCATGAGTTTAAAACCCCGATATCGACCATCGCGCTCGCTTGTCAGGCTTTAAAGGACCCCGACATATTAGATCAAAAGCACCTTCCTTTAATAGACCCATACCTAAAGATGATCGAGCAAGAAAATAAAAGATTAGAAACGCTAGTAGAAAACATCTTACAAAACTCGATTCTTGAACGAAAAGATTTGATTTGGGAAGGTGGACCCGTTGAACTTGTCGAGCTTGCCTCCACCGTTATTAATAATGCGAAATTCAGAGTTGATTCTGACAAATGTGAAATTAAATTCACTGCATCAAACGTAGAAACCCTTGTTAATGCAAAGGAATCCCATCTTAGAAGCCTTCTTTCGAATTTATTAGAAAACGCCATAAAATACAGTCCTGAACCAGCGAAAATTAACATCACAATAAAACAAAAGGCGGATAGTGTCGTTTTACTGGTTTCCGATAAAGGAATCGGTATTAAAAAAGAGTATTTAACGAAAATATTTGATAAATTATATCGCGTCCCTACTGGTGATGTTCACGATGTGAAAGGGTTTGGCTTAGGCCTGAACTATGTACAAAAAGTCTGTGATGGATATGGCTGGAGCCTTAAAGTCGATAGCACATATGGAAAGGGCACAACATTTGAGATAACAATTAGTAAATGAAGGATTCAAAAATAAATATTCTACTTGCCGAAGATGATGAAAATCTTGGAAAACTTCTTTGGACTTATCTTAAAAACAAAGGCTTTGTTGTTGAGCTTGCCAGAAACGGTAGGCAGGCATATGAGCTTTTCAATGACCCTAAAAACAGCTTTGATTTTATGGTTCTAGATGTCATGATGCCTGAAATGGATGGTTTTACCTTGGCAAAAGAGGTGAGAGAGCTTGACAAAGCTATTCCTATTCTATTTCTTACCGCAAAGGCAATGAGCGAGGATAAGCTAAAGGGCTTTGAGCTGGGTGCAGATGATTACCTAACAAAACCTTTCTCCATGGAGGAACTTCTGGCAAGGATGAATGCTATTCTTAATCGGACGAATGCAAAGAAGAAAGACATTGGGCAAAAAATAACGGTCGGTTCTATACCTTATGAACCCGAGCTGAGGGTTCTGCATTTGGTGGATGGTGAGAAAAAACTTACGACTAAGGAAAATTTATTGTTACGTTTACTCGTTAAAAATCAAAATGAGCTACTTGATCGACAGGCGGCATTGAGGGCGGTTTGGGGAGATGACAACTATTTTAATGGCAGAAGCATGGATGTCTACATTGCCAAATTGCGTAAATTACTCAAGGACGACCCTAATATTGAAATTATGAATGTTCATGGTATTGGTTTTAAGTTGCTTGTAAAGCAATAATATGCAAAGAATCTTTTTTTCGAATTTACTGCTCATGGTTCTTTTGAATCTGCTTGTAAAGCCGATTGCATTATTTGGTATTGATGCCACCGTTCAAAACAGAGTTGGGCCCGAAAACTATGGCTTGTACTTTTCTCTATTGAATTTATCGGTTTTATTTAACACCCTGCTTGATCTTGGTATTAATAACTTCACGACAAAAAACCTAGCGCAAGAACCTGAAAAAATAAAAAAGTACTTTGGGCGGGTATTTACCTTTCGCTTACTTTTATTTTCTTTTTATTCGATTTTCACCTTCTCTCTCGCGGTGTTTCTTGGCTACTCAGGAAAGCCGTTATACCTGCTTGGTTTTCTAATACTAAATCAGTTTTTAGTCCTCAGTATCGCTTATCTGAGAAGTCATTTTGCAGGTTTTCATTTCTTTAAAACTGATGCTTTTATTTCTATACTCGATCGTTTTTTATTAATTATCGTTGGTGGCCTGTGGCTTTTTTCCGCGTTAGCACCAGAGAAGATAAGAATACAAGAGTTTATCTGGATCCAAACTTTTTGCTATGCAACGACATTAGTTGTTGGTTTTTTATTGCTCATAAAACACATAGAGCGACCATATCTGCAATGGGATTTTAAATTTGGATTTCAATTAATACGTAAAAGCTGGCCCTATGCCTTGTTAGTTGTATTAATGCTTTTGTATACGCGTATAGATGGTGTCATGCTAGAGCGAATTCATGTTAATGGTGCATATGAAGCCGGCGTTTATGCTCAGGGGTTTAGGTTGTTGGATGCCCTTTTCATGTTCGGGATGATATTCGCTGGGCTGCTTTTTCCCATCTTTTCTAAACAATTAAAACAATCTCAAGCTGTCGTTTTAGACCTTGTTAAAACCTCTGCCAATCTTTTATTAGGGGGTATAATTATTATTGTTTTTGTTACAACCTACAATTCTCCCCTTATTTTAGGCTGGATCTATAACGACATAAACGATGCGATAGGGCCGTTTCAATTTCTGATGCTTGGGTTTTTCCCAATTGGTATGAATTTTATTTTTGGAACCCTGTTAACCGCGAACGGAAACTTAATGGTCCTGAATACAATCTCCGCAATAGGAATTGCTGCCAATATTACAATTAATTTAATCCTAATTCCCACATATGGGGCTCTAGGTGCTGCTGTTGCGACTTTTGCCACACAAGGTGTGACTGCAATTGCACAGTTTGTCTATTGCGTCTATAAATTTGACATCCCAAGAAGACCTGCGGGCCTGCTAAAAATAGGAGGGTTAATTCTTGGCCTTTATGTTGTTAGTTACACTTTTGAGAAAGAACCATATCTCATGTTGATTCAAATTGTTATTGGGGTCATCTCTCTTTTTATTCTATCCTTGATCGATCTCAAAGCGCTCAAGAAACTCTTTATCTCATCTAGATAATTCAAATAAATTCTCATTATTTAAGTTTTACTTGTGTTTATATGTTCTATTTTCGTAACCACAAAAGTCAACAATGGAAAACAAAGAATTAAACTTAACAGAGGAAAGAGAAAAATTATTAGCCTTTTTATTCCGAAGAAGAAAAATCGTGATTGGCTTTACCATCCTCGTAACTATTGCCTGCTATAGCCTTTCTTTTCTTATCACACCTTTGTTTTTATCGACCGCAATCGTATTTCCGTCAGCGTCTAGTTCTGTTTCTTTTTATGAGTCTAGAAATGTCAAAGCGTCTTCAATGGACTTTGGAGAAGAGGATCAAGCAGAACAGCTCGTTCAAATATTACAGTCTTCACGAATAAGAGATTATGTTGTGTCAAAGTATGACTTAATGAAACGCTATGACATCAGTGATTCAGACCCGAATAAAATGTTTAAGTTGAATAATGCCTTTATTGGTCACTTTTCCTTTGAGAGAACACGTTTCGGGTCTATTAAAATTGATGTTTTGGACGAGGATCCAAAACTTGCAGCGGACATGGCAAACGCCGTTGTCAACCTTATTGATACTGTCAAAAATCAAATGATTCAAGAGCGTGCATTACCCGCCTTCGAAATCACAAAACGAAAAAAAACGCAGCTCGATATCGAAATTCAAGTGCTACTCAATAAAATGGATAGCCTCGCTAAGCTCGGAGTTGTATCATTGGATGTTCGATCCAGGCTCTTTCAGGCTCTTGTCGATTCAAAAAGCAGTAAGGAAAAAGAGGAGATTCGACAAAAGATTGATGTCAACTCAAATTTCGGTTCCTTATTTGATGGATTAGAGCGGTCTAGAAATGAAAAAATAAGTAAGCTAGAGGATTTTAAAGTCGCTTACGAACAAGCGGAATCCGATGCTTCTACTAATTTTAGTCACAAATTTATTGTTCAAAGCGCAGATGTTGCAGACCGAAAAGACCAGCCAAAAAGACTGATCTTAACCCTGATTGCTGCAGTTGGTTCATTTATTTTCATTGTCTTTTGTTTACTAATTATCGAGCGGTATAGAGAATTAAAGAGCAAGGCTTAAAATGACACTTCAGAATAAAATAAAACTTGCAGCAGGCGTTCTTGTCTTAACTGCTATTTTTACATTATTTAATTGGATGAGGATTGAATACCTCGCCTTTTTCCCCATCGGACTTCTTTTCATTTATCTTGCTACGTATCAAACGGAGAAATTCTTCTTGTTTATTGCTTTTTTGACTCCCTTTTCCGTGAATATCGAGGAGTATATTGATGGTTTTGGTCTCTACCTACCTACTGAACCTTTACTTTTTGGGTTTATGCTATGGTTTCTTTTTTTACAATTAAAAGCTCCTTTTTTAGACTCTAAAATTTGGAAAAGCCCCATTGTCATATCGGTTTCATCCTATTTAGTTTGGCTTTTTATTACGTCAATTACGAGCACAGAGCCTATCGTTTCTTTTAAGTTTTTGCTATCAAAACTCTGGTTTATCGTCCCTATTCTCATATTTGGAACTTACTTTTTTAAGAGTCATGAAAACAGGATTAAGTTCTTGTGGTATTTTATCGTGTCTTGTAGCCTTGTTGTCTGTTTTACGATCGCCCACCACTCCATGTATGGCTTTGGGGAGGAAGAGGGTCACTGGGTGATGTGGCCGTTTTTTAAAGACCATACGATCTATGGGGCAATAATTGCCCTCTGTCTCCCACTAAGCCTTTCGTTACTCCGCCAAAAAGGAAGGCCTGCTTTGTCAAAGGCTATACTGATTCTTATAAACGTGATTTTATTACTAGGACTGATCTTTTCTTATACTCGAGCCGCATGGCTTAGTGTCTTATGCGCAACGATAATTGGCGCAGTCGTTTATTTTAGAGTGAACTTCAAGGTCTTGTTAGCAGGTGGTTTTATAGCGCTTGGTGGCTTGTATTTCCAATGGGATAACTTGCAAATGATGTTGGCTAAAAACACCCATGAACATACTACAGAATCCTTTGATGAAAAAATACAAAGTGCAGCCAATGTTACAACAGACGCCTCAAATTTAGAACGTATAAATCGTTGGGATTGCGCATATGAAATGTTCAAAAGGAAACCTGGACTTGGTTTTGGGCCAGGTACATATGCTTTCGAATATGCCGCTTTTCAAGACCCTGAAAACTTAACTATAATCTCGACGAATTTCGGTGATATGGGTAATGCGCACAGCGAATACCTTGGGGCTCTTTCTGAAACAGGTCTCGTAGGAATGCTCCTCTTTATGTCTGTCGTCGCATCAATATTCTATTCTGCAATTCGGCTGTATTACCAATATGAGGAGGGTAACGATATAAAAATCCTGCTGATGGGAATTATTGTGTCACTTTCTTCTTATTTCATTCATGCCTTTTTAAACAATTATCTAGATACGGATAAAGCCGCCGTTCCTGTCTGGGCTATGTGCGCGATGATTGTCGCAATGTCTATCGAACAAAAACTTAAAGATCAACCCACAAAGATGGATTAAGGCTTTTGGTTGTCATGCCGCTTACGAAATGAATTTCAAAATGCAACTGACCTAAACCGCTGTCTTGATTCATTACTGCACCGATGTTTGATTTTATCTTTACCTCATCGCCTATTGAGACATAGGCCTCCTTTAAATTACTATAGACGGTTCTGTAATTACCGTGCTTTAGAATAACCACCTTTCCTGCTCCGGGTATAGGAAATACAGCGGTTACTTTACCAGCAAAAACAGCACGTATTTCAGCGCCAGGCCTACATGAAATGTCTACACCGTTATTATTCGTGTAAACATCATTTAGAGAGGGGTGTTTGTTCTTTCCAAAACGCTCTGTTATTGCCCCCGACTCAACTGGCCAAGGCAGTGCTCCCCTATTGTTTTCAAAGTTTTTACTTACTATTTGGCCCTCTGAGGATTCATCAGTAAAGCTTGGCGAATCCGGTACTCCTGGGTTGGCGGCCCTTCTTTTTCGAGCAGCTTCTTTTCTTTTTCTTTCAATTTCTGCCAGTTCTTTTCTTATCGCCTCAGCTATTCTTGCTTTTATTTGTTGCTTTTTAATCTCGTTTGTTTTGATCTCCGCTAAAAGTTGGGCTTCCTTTTTTTGTATTGTATTTAAAACACGTTGTTGTTTTTCTCGATCGACTTCAATTTCTTCCCTTTCGATTCTTTTCTGAGTGAGAACTGCCTTTTTTCGTGTTTTCTCTAATTCTATTGCGGCGATTTCTAACTTAATCTTCTGCTGGTCATTAGCGATTAATGCAACCTGCTTTTTGTGAAGTGCAGTCACATTTTTAAGATACTTGTTTCTCTTTTGTGCCTCGTAATAGTTTTCCGCGGAGAGAACGAACATCATTTGCCCATTTTTATTTCTCGTCTTATATGCATGGAGAATCATTGCTTTATATTGCTCCTTAAGTTTCAATACACGCTCGTTCAGCGTGGCAACGTCAATTTCTTTTTGACGTATAAACCCTTCGGCAAGAATTACTTGTCGATCGTACAGGCGAAGTAAGCCCTCTCTGCTTTGAATTTGATTGTTTATCAACTGAAGTTCGCTTAACGATTCCTCTCTCGTGCTTGTTACTTTTTTTAACAAGCTCCTAGTATTCGATATTTTTCGTTCTAGTTTTTTTTGCTGCTTTTTGAGGTTTTCTGTTTTGCCCTGACCGAATACTCCAGATGAAATTACACTCGCTAACAAAAGAAATTTAATCGCACTTTTCATATTTCTCAGGTATAATTAAAAAAAGAGATTCAGGTGTCGTTGTGTCTAGTTTCGTGTACTCTATTTTAATTTGAGCAGAAAACTTAGGGCTTTGAATGTTTAACTCTATTTTCTTTGGAAGGTACTTATTCTCTGAAAACTGCCATTCAGAATAGACGGCTTCGATCTGAACAGAATCAGCTGGAACCCAAATAGATGTCGAGGCCAAGTGATTTTGATCCCGATGCAGGCTATAGGAATAAACAATTTCCTTCTTTTTCCTCCCTTGACCTTTCCTGTGGTTAGATAGTATGTAATGAAAATGGTCATTCAACATGTGGTACTTCTGATCAGATTCATAGCCTATTGGGTGACCAAATATCAACTCCTCAATATTCTCATATTTAAAATTAATTCCTGATGTTTTAGACAATTCATTAATCAGACCCTTGGTATAACAATTGTCTTTTTTATTAAGAATCGTAAGATGCGAGGTGTCAATTAATGCTCCAAAAACAGGGATTCTAGCAAACGTTACCAAAACACTGACTGCAGAATCCTTGACGGACTTCAATGTCGTCTTAAAAGACACGTTTCTTTCAGTGTCTTTGTAATTAATCTTTAACTTAGAATACATGTATAACGGTGCAATGCTTTTTATACTGTCCAGCTTTAAAATAAAATCTTTTTGTTTTAGCTTTGGCAATCTCTCTGGTTTAATTTCTGAATCGGCCCACTGCTTAGCGCATCCGGTAATTAAAAAAAACAACCCAAGAAAGATCGCGTTTGATTTATTCAACATATAGCCCTGTTTTTATTTTATCAAAAAGCTTTTTAGAATCTCCACCTGCCGCTTTAGATTGCTTCCAAGAAATCATTGCCTCGGTGTTCTTGTTTTGTTTAAAAAAGAGGTCTCCCTTTCGCTCCAAAACATCTATTAAAATGTCTTTTTCATTGCTCTGAATTGTATTTAAAACAAACATTGCTTTATCATACTCGTTTAATTCAAACAAGATGTCCGTTTGAAGCAATAAAAACATATTGTCCTTTTCTGCCAATGTTAAAAGGCTCGTTTCTAATACCTCTAAGGCCTTCTCTAGTTTGTATCGCTTCTCATATAGCCGTAAACTTAAGTTGAAGCTTAAGTAGCTCTTTGTTGCTTTTTCATTCAAAGTCAGGGCCTCCAAGTATTTTTCCATTCCTTTTTCTAAATCTCCTGAGCCAAAATAAGCCTCACCTAGCTGACCAAGAAGGTCCGATTGTAAAACACCATTGTCGATAATTGTCATTAAGCCTTGTTGAACAAAGCTAATTGCTGCTTGAAATTCCCTCAATTGATTCAATGCAACGGCCCCTAAATAAAACGGTTCTGACTTTAAGGGGTATGCTCGAACTGTTGATTCAGAAACCCTTTTTAAAAGCGTCCATTGTTGATTATCATAATAAAAATACAAGAGCTTTTCCCATATATCATATCGGTTTGGATTAACATCGACCGCTCGATTATAATAAGTAAGCCCTGTTTTTCTATACTCAATATTGTTGGTTTCTCCTTGGTAGGGCAACGCTCCAATCTGAAAATAATAGTCTCCAAGCGCACTAAGTATCGTGTCGTTGTCCGGAAATACCCGCTCCATTGTGGGTATGCTTGTGTTGATTTTTAGAGTGTCTTTTTGATAAATTAAATAATCAAAGGCATGGATTGTTTCAACAACACTAATATTCTCCGATTGGATGGCTTTATAAAAGTAGTTCCCTGTTTGGTTCTGATTTCCTTGTCGATACGAGTACTCTGCAAGCATTAATAAACCCATTCCGTTTTGAGGGTCTTCTGTAACGAGATCTTTAAGCCTTAGAAAGGCTTTCGGCTCCTCCCCGTTCTTAAAATAAAAATCAACAAGACTTGCTAGAACCATTGGGTTTTTTGGGGTGGCCTTGTCCAAAGACAAAAGAACCCTTTCCGCTTCCTTCGTTTTACCCATTTCGAGATAAATTTGATGCTTTTGAAGGGCTGTTTCTATATTTTCTCCTTTGGCGCTCTCGAGCTTTTCAATAATGCTGATCGCTTTAGAGTAGTTTTTTGCTTTTTTGTAACAGTCCATTGCGGCAAAATAATATCCTACATTTCTAGGCTTTGCAGCTATGAGGTTTTCAAAAAGTTCTGCCGCGTAATTATATTCGGCTTTTTCTCTTAACATATAAGCCAATTCAACTTGATAAAAGAGATTTGTTTTATCATACTGAACAGCTAACAAGGTGTGTTTCTCAGCGAGCTTAAGATCGCCTATGAATAAATAGGTTTGAGCAAGCGCAAAGTGTGTCGCATCATCTAATGGGTCTAGAGTTAAGCATTTATCAAATCGATCTATTGCCTCGACATAATTCCCTTGAAGTTTCAAACGAATTCCTTCATGAAAGGACTGAATAAATAACTTTGTGTTTTCGGTGTTATTGTTTTGTACAATTGGCTGATGTGCCTTGCATGAACAAAGTAGCAAAACGATCACAAAAGTAAACCTACTCAGCATCGTTCATTGTCGTATAATCACCTATGCTGTAGTCCTTTGGTTTTTGATGAATGTTGGCATGTGCACCTATCATTGCGTCCTTTAAAACGAAATTAGACACTGAAGATTGATGTTGAATCAAGCAATTCGTCAAGACGGAGTTCTTGATTAAGGAATAATCCCCTATTGAGGTATGGGGTCCAACAATCGAGTTTGAAATCTTTACTCCCTCTCCTATAAAGCAAGGCTGAATAACAACAGAGTTTACGATTTCAACCGTAGGGTGAATTAGATCCAATCCTTTATCTTGGTCAAATCCCAAGACCTGTTTATTGGTCTCGACTGTAACCTTCTTGTTTCCACAATCCAACCATGCGTCTACCTTTCCCGGCAAAAACGTTGTTCCTTTTTCTGTTAGTCTCCTAAGTGCGTCAGGCAGCTGAAATTCTCCTCCTTTTTGCAAATCATTATCAATTAAAAAGTTTAGCTCCCTGCCAAGTGCTTTCCCGTCTTTGAAGAAATAAATTCCTATCATAGCCAAATCAGAAACAAACTCTTTTGGTTTTTCAACAAAATCAACAATTTCATTTTTTTCATTAAGCTGAACGACTCCGAACGCACTCGGATCATCTATTTGCTTAACCCAAATCATACCTGACACCTCGTCAGAAATCTGGAAATTTGCTTTAAATAAGGTGTCCGCAAACGCTACGATTACAGGGCCGTTTAAACATTTTTCAGCACAAAGAACGGCATGTGCAGTTCCTAGAGGTTCGGTCTGATAATGTATCGACCCTTTCGCACCTAATTGTTTTGCGACCTCTAAAAGCTCTTTTTCAACAGCCTCACCGAAGTCTCCGATAACAAACGCGACTTCATTTATTTGCTCATTACACATTTTTGATATGTCTTCAACAAGCCGATGTACAATCGGTTTTCCCCCTACTTTAATTAGAGGTTTTGGCACCGTTAATGTATGTGGCCTGAGCCGGCTTCCTCTACCCGCCATGGGAACTATAATATTCATTCTATATTTATTTTATACCTGTACTACCAAATCCACCTTCTCCCCTGTTCGTTTCAGATGCCTCCTTAACTGACGACCACTCTACCCATTCCGTTTTCGAAAACACGAGCTGAGCAATACGGTCACCATTCTCTACGCTCACCGTTTCGCTTGATAAATTAATCAATATGACCCCAACCTCCCCTCTATAATCAGCATCAATTGTACCAGGGGTATTAAGAACTGTGATCCCTTGCTTCAAGGCAAGGCCGCTACGAGGCCTCACTTGACACTCCATACCCGTTTCCATTTCCAGAAACAACCCCGTTTTAATTAATACTCTTTCTAGAGGTTTGATTTTAACTTCCTCATTTAGGTAGGCACGAACGTCCATCCCTGATGACCCGGCTGTTTTATATTCGGGTAAGGAATTATTAGACTGATTGATTATCTTAACTTTTGTCGACATTAACTTCAAATTTACATATATTGAAAAGGGGAAATAAGACAATAGACAATAGAAATCAACAAAGCAATTAACAATTTCCCGTTTGTAATCCATTTAACCACCAAAAAAACTATTTTTGTTTTTATGGCACCTGTAGGAAAATTGATCATTATTGGGGGGGGGATTGATACGGGGAGTTTTACAGAAAACGATTTCACGGAACAAATAGATAAAAACTTAAACTTCTTTGAAAGAGGGATTTTAAAACGAATTATCGATGAATCCCATTGCGGAACTGACTCAAGGATAGAAATCATTGCAACTGCGTCGCGTATACCGGATGTTGTTGGTGAGGAATACTCTAAAGCGTTTCACCATCTCGGTGCTGACAATGTCGGTGTACTAGAAATAAAATCAAGAGAAAACTGTCAGGACAAAAAAGTTTTGTCCCGCATAAAAGATGCGAACGTAATCTTTTTTACGGGTGGAGATCAACTCCGTTTGACATCGATAATTGGAGGGACTGCAGTTCATGATGCTATTTTAAATAAGTATCAAAACGAACACTTTCTATATGTTGGAACATCTGCAGGCGCAGCATGCGCATCAAGAAACATGATTTATCAAGGGTCTAGTAAGGAGGCTCTTTTAAAGGGAGAAATTAAAATAACGGGAGGGCTTGGCTTAATCAATGATGTGGCTATTGATACGCACTTTGTTAAACGAGGAAGAATAGGTCGCTTATTCCAAGCCGTTGTGTCTAACCCTAAAATAATTGGTTTGGGCCTTGGAGAAGATACGGGCCTGCTTATTAAATCAGGCGATGAAATGGAGGCTTTAGGGTCTGGCCTTGTTATTATTGTTGACGGTAGAAGTATAAAAGACACTAATATTACAGACATCTCTCTTGGCGAGCCTATTTCAATTGAAAATCTCATTGTGCATGTTATGAGTATGGGGGACACCTATATCCTAGGCAGTAATAAATTTAAGATCCGTAAATCTGAAAATGAATTGTCATGAGAATTCTTATTCACGGAGGGTTCTTTAGCGAATCGTCTCAATCCATTGAAACAAAAACACAAAAGCAGCAAGCTCTAATTCAAATACTTGAAAAGGCCAAATTGTATTTGGCAGATCATAGCGCTCTGCAAACTGCAATTTATGCGACCTCACTTCTTGAAGACGACCCATTATTTAATGCGGGCATAGGATCGCAAATCCAGAGTGACGGTAAGATTCGAATGAGTGCTGCTATCATGGATGGCGAATCACAAAAATTTAGTGGTGTCATTAATATTGAAGATGTCCGTAATCCGATTTTTGTGGCTCAAAAATTAATGGATGAAGAGGACCGTGTATTAGGTGGGTCTGGCGCCTGTCAATATGCGAAATTATCCGGATTCGATTCCTTTTCAACACAAACAGAAGAGCGGCAAAAAGAGTTTCTTGCTAAAAAACAAAGCAAAGGAACGGGTACTGTTGGTTGTGTTGTTCTTGATAAGGAGGGTAAACTAGCCGCAGCAACGTCGACGGGTGGAAAAGGTTTTGAAATACCCGGTAGGATTTCAGATTCAGCAACCATTGCCGGTAATTTTGCGAATGAAAATTGTGCCGTGAGTTGCACGGGTGTTGGAGAAGACATCGTCAGCAACGGGCTTGCAACAAAAATTGTAACTCGGGTTACAGACGGTATGACACTAAAGCAGGCTTTTAAAAAATCTTTTTCTGAACTTCTGCCTTACGATGGTTTTGCGGGGGCTATAGGGGTTTCTAAAAATGGCGATGTGTTTTTCCTAGAGTCACATCCAAAAGTTGTTTACGCCTCTTATAACGGCCTCGAAAACGCTGTTTTTATGTAGGTGGATTTGTTGTTTTGGCAGATTCTTGAGCAAAAAGACCTAATAAGATCCAAAAAAAAGGTGCTACAGCAATTACACTAATATTAAATAGTGATTGTATTAAATATGCCAAAATAGCAAAAGCGAGAACACTCTTTATCTTGTTTTTAAAAATACTCCTACGTTGTTTTATAAAAATTATCAGAATAAATAACAGATATGATATAAGTGCCGGTATTCCAGAAACAGCGGCAATATGAAGAAGTTCATTATGCGCTTTATCAACCGTATGGCCCGTGAGTTTACCATATGAATAAGCTCTTTTATTCTTTGTCTGTTTTAGTGCCTCTTTTAAATTTTCGGGCCCTGCACCGAGAAAAGGGTGTGTCTTGACAATATCATAAGACATTTTCCAGATTAAAGCTCTACCCGAACCCGCCCATTCATTATTGATATTAAGTTCCCTTTTAATCGTTTTGGTTCTTTGCTGTATTTTGCTTCCACTAAAAAGGTTCATTGTGAAAAACATAATAAAAAGAGCCCCTATTAATATCAGATAACGCCGCCAAAGCATACGATAACCCAAAACATACAAAGACAATAGGCTTATAACAATCAATGCTAGCCAACAACCCCGGGTGTTAGAAGCGAGAAGGGCCCCGAAAAAAACCATCGGAAAAAAAATATAATGTTGCTTTTTCTCACTGAGGTAAAAGCCCGAAGATGAAATCAATAATAGAAGAGCAAGGGTTGCTAAAAAATTTTGATTCCCAATTGTTGCGTAGGCTCCTTTATTATAATTTAAATATTCAACCAAAGGATCAATATGATAAAACTGAAGTATCGCGTATACAGCAACGACTGATTGCACTATGAAAAAAAAAACAATGTTCTTCTTTGTTAAGCGCATGTGTTCTCTTGAAGCATAAAATAACACAGCGTAAAAGAACAAGGTTAGAAAACCCTCTACCCTTCCGGCGTTATTCGACATTCCAACTAAAGCAAGTAAGGGCTTGTAGGCAAAAAAAGACGAGACAAGCACAAAGAACAGATAGATCGCTAATACAAGATTCGCTCGTGTAATTAGCTGGGTTTTTACTTTAAATAATAAGTAGATTAAATACAAAGAGCCTAGTGCTAAAACAGGGCCTTTAGCAACATTGAAAATATCGGGGATTCCTTTAACGGGTATGATGATTATAGGAAGTAAAGTTGCTATTAGCCACAAACCACGATTAATCCTATAAGAAGTCCTTGCAGTGCTCAAAAAACTTATTTATTCCTTATTCGTTATTAACGAATTAAGGTTACGTGACCCACCAAAACTTTTCGCTCATCCGTTTTAGGTGTTTTATATATAATTTTCCATGTATAGGCTCCATCTGATGCCTTTGTACCTTTTAAACCATAGGTTCCATCCCAGCCGATATCGGCATCGTGCGTTTCAAAAACAACTTGCCCCCATCTGTTGAAGATGAGCATTTCAAAATTATAAGGATCAAAACCAGAATAAAAAACAGGTGTAAATACCTGGTTAAAATTATCTCCATCAGGTGTAAACGAATTAGGAACATAAAATATTTCTTGCTCATCATATTCAATAATGAGCTGCGCTTCGTCTGTACATCCGAAGTCACTTATAGCCGTTAGGGTGATTAGCGCACCTTCTTCTGTTGATTCATAGAAATTCGACGGATTAATGTAAGTGCTTGAGTTCCCATCACCAAAACTCCAAATAAATGAGGTCGCTCCAGAGCTGAGGTTCGTAAAAGAAATTGTCGCGTCCACATCTGTAAATAAATCTGGAGTAGCAGAGAAGTCAGCTATTGGGTCTTCTTCTACACAAATATAATTAGGGGTTGTTAATGAATTTGTACATCCATTTTCTTCTATCTGAAGTGTCACGTCATAACACCCTGGAGTATTCACAGTTACTGTTACCGAATTCCCGGTTAAAACAACACCATTACTAATCGTCCAAAGACCAGAGCCAAAAAGGCTTGTAAGGGTTGCAGTAGATGGGGCGCAACCAATAAGGTTTTCACCAGTAAAATCGACGACAGGAAGGGCGTTCACTGTTATGTCTATGCTTTGTGTTAACGCACATTGTCCAGGGTTTGGGGTAAAAACATAACTGCTTACTCCTGCTGTTGAGGTGGAAATTAAAGACGGAGACCATGAGCCTGAAATATTCTCTAGTGAATTCAAGGTCAAAGCTGTAGGTGTGTCGTTAAGACAGAACGGGCCAGGCGTTGTGAATGATGGGGTTAACGGCGCTAATACAGTAACGGTGACTGTCTGGGGCTCGCCCATACATCCGCCAAGTGTAGGAGTGATCGTGTAATCAACTGTTCCATTGGATGCTCCTGTTGCTGTCAATACTTGTATGATTTCTACTCCTGCTCCCGTATTTACTATTGTTCCATCAGTTCCTCCTGCTACACCATTTTGAACAACTGACCAATCAAAACTAGTAGCCTCAGAGCTATTCGCTTGTATCAAAACCTCTTCGCCTGAGCAAATTTCTGTTTCTATTAGCACGAGAAATAAATCAACTCCGTTATCCTGAATAATCTCTATTTGTTCTGTTGCCTCGCAACCATTTGGCCCCGTACCGGTTACTGTATAAATACCTGGAGAAGTAATGTTCGCTGCATCAATATTTCCTAGTCCGTTATCCCATGAATAGCTCGCTGCACCGGTTGCCGTTAAATTAATATCAAGCAATGTGCATGTGAGAATATTTGTTCCCGTGTTGTTAGTGATTCCTATAACAGGGGCGGTAAGGTCAAGACTTACATTCACTTGTGCAAATGATGAACAACCTGACGTATTGGTCACCGTAAGTGTATATGTTGTTGTTCCTGTTGGATTTGCAATGGGGTTTGCTGCGCCTGCATCTGAAAGACCAGAAGCTGGAGTCCAGCTATAAATATTTCCTAGAATAGGAGAGGAGCCTATTTGAGCACCCCCAATATTAGAAATACAATTGATGATTTGATTTGTACCAGCATCTATTAAGGGTGGGTCCGCGATTTCTAGATCCATGGTTGTAATCGTTGCACAAAGGCCTAGGTCAGGTGTGAAAGTATACGTGCTGGGTCCTGAAGCACTCGTATTAATTACTGATGGACTCCATGTCCCTGTTATCCCATTGTCAGAGGTCACTGGAAGTGTTGGTGAAGCGGCATTTAAACATATTGGTGCTATCTGTGTAAAAGCAGGTAGGGTTGGTGCGATGATTTCCACATCCATAGTCGTTCCCAAAGCACATTGCCCAGCATCATTCGTAAATGAATAGGTGATCGTTCCTCCCGCTGTTGTACTTATCGTTGTTGGTGACCAGGTTCCCGTTATTCCCTCTAATGATGTTCCAGATAACAAACCTGGTGTGTCTCCCTCACAATAAGTTCCAAGCTGTGTAAATGAAGGTGTCGTTTGTAGATTCACGACAACGACAGCCGATACGTTTATAATTGAAACACAAGATCCATCGGCAATCTCTAATAACGTGATTGTTACATCTGTTGACGCTGAAGGCACCGTTATTATTGATGTTCCGCCTGATAAAACAGTTGTTGACGCTCCTTGCCCGATATCATAAGTAACTGTTGCGCCTGCTAAACCATCTATTGTAAATATAGCGTCCTCGCCTTCACATAAAGGCCCATTGGCTGATACCGTCGGTTCTGGTACCAATCCACCACCAATTACAATTAACTGGGTTACTAGAATTTGATTCTCACAATCATCAGTTATGCTGTATGTTCTGGTAATCGTTTCTGGGCATGACCCTCCGTCTGAAACATCTGAAACAAAAGCCACTATCGGGTTTACAGTGCAATTATCTTGTTCATCGGTTACCGCGTTAACGTCTGGGGTTGAAGCAGGGGGAAAGGCTAAGTTGATTGGCGCGAGATTACTTGCCGTTGGATTTGTTGTATCGTCAATTGTAATGGTTTGGGTAACTGTTGAAACATTTCCACACACGTCAGTATATGTCCATGTTCTTGTGATTGTACCGCC
>TARA_B110000093_G_scaffold177701_1_pt1 | contig 39144 bp, 27 predicted proteins | sample TARA_B110000093 | Tara Oceans TARA_B110000093 (sample SAMEA4397390) | marine metagenome | biome: Polar Biome; feature: [MIX] marine epipelagic wind mixed layer (ENVO:01000061); material: water (ENVO:00002006), including particulate matter (ENVO:01000060) such as... | depth 10-100 m | reverse complement strand
AATACATCGAATATGATTTGAGTAATGGTATGCATGTTGTTTTACATAAAGACAATTCTGCACCTGTAGTAACCACTGCGGTAATGTACCACGTGGGAGCAAAAGATGAAAATCCTGAAAGAACAGGATTTGCACATTTCTTTGAACATCTCTTGTTCGAAGGAACTGAAAACATCCCTCGAGGAGAGTGGTTTACGGTTGTTAGTTCTAATGGTGGAAGTAACAATGCGAATACAACCTCTGACAGAACCTATTACTATGAGGTATTTCCATCAAATAGCTTAGAATTAGGCCTGTGGATGGAATCTGAACGCTTGATGCATCCTATCATTAATCAAATAGGAGTTGACACACAAAATGAAGTGGTTAAGGAAGAAAAGAGAAGCAGAATCGACAATGCCCCTTATGGAGGCATTCAATATGCGACTGCCACAAACAAGTACTTATTTGACAAGCACCCCTACAAAATGTCTGTTATTGGTGAAATGGAGCATCTAGATGCTGCAACCTTAGAGGAATTTCAGGCCTTCAATAAGAAGTTTTATATCCCGAACAATGCCGTATTGGTTGTGGCTGGGGATATTGATGTTTCAGCTACAAAAAAAATGATTGAAGATTATTTCGGTCCTATTCCAAGAGGAAAAGAGATTGAAAGGTCACAAACTAAGGAAGACCCAATAACAGAAACGATTAAGGCTACAGAGTATGATTCGAATATCGAAATCCCTGCATTGGTGTTGTGTTATAGAACACCATCTATGAAAGACCGAGATGCTTTTGTATTACAAATGATTTCTACTTATTTAAGCGATGGGAAAAGCTCAAAACTTTATAAAAACCTAGTTGATGAAAATAAAAAAGCGCTTCAAGTTTTTGCCTTTAATAGAGGGATGGAGGACTACAGTGTCTATAATATTATTGCCTTACCACTAGGTGATGTTTCATTGGAAGAATTGACCAATGACATTGATTCAGAGATCTTAAAAGTACAAACGGATTTAATTTCAGAAAGAGACTACCAAAAACTTCAAAATAAATTTGAAAATGGTTTCGTGAACGCCAATTCTAGTATCGAAGGAGTTGCCAATTCACTTGCCCGTTACTATATGTTATATGGGGATATCAGCCTGATCAATAATGAGATTGAAATATATCGTTCAATCACAAGAGAAGAAATCAAAGCGGTTGCTAAAAAGTATTTAAATCCGAACCAGAGATTGATCCTAGATTACTTACCTGAGTCAAACAAAGAAAAATAAAAAGACCTTTAATATGAAAAATCGAATATACTTATTGTTTGCATTGTTATTTACGACGGTTAGCCTTTCGGCTCAGATTGATCGAACACAGCAACCAGAGCCGGGACCAGCCCCAAAGATTAACCTAAAGAAACCTGTCGAATTCACACTCGAAAATGGTCTTAAAGTCATGGTTGTCGAAAATCATAAACTACCAAGAGTGAGAATGAATCTTGCTTTTGACAGAACGCCCATGGTATCCGGTGATAAAGCTGGAGTAACTTCCCTTCTAGGCGCGATGCTTGGAAATGGAACATCCACAATATCTAAAGATGATTTCAATGAAGAGGTTGATTTTTTAGGTGGCGATTTATCTTTTGGTTTTGATGGTGGCTACGCTAGTTCTCTTTCGAAATACCATGAACGAATGATACAATTGTTAGCGGATGCTACAATGAATTCATTATTGACGGATGAAGAATTTCAAAAAGAAAAAGAAAGACTATTAGAAGGACTAAAAAGTCAAGAAAAAAGTGTTGACGCCGTTTCTAGTATTGTTGGATCTGCTTTATCCTATGGCGTAAGTCACCCCTATGGAGAATTCGATAGTGAAGCGACCATAAACAATGTCACTTTTGAAGATGTAACATCTTACTACCGAAGCTACTTCAACCCTTCACAAGCGTATTTAGTGATTCTAGGAGATGTTTCTGTTGAAGCAATCAAAGTACTTGTGGAGAAAAATTTTAGCAATTGGAAAAATGGAGAAATCGTTGACTATAAAGTTCCTGAAGCCAAACCGAATGCCGAAAGTTTAGAGATCAATTTTATTGACATGCCAAATGCCGTACAATCGAACATTTCACTTACAAGTAATGTGCAGTTGAAAATGAGCGACCCGGATTACCACGCGGTACTAATAGCCAATAAAATTTTGGGTGGAGGGTTTAACAGTTACTTAAATATGAACCTGCGTGAAGAACATGGTTATACCTATGGTTCTCGATCATCTGTTGGGTCTGATAAATATGTCACACGATTTAGGACCTCAGCATCCGTGAGAAACGAGGTGACAGACAGCGCAATAGTACAAACATTAAAAGAGGTTAACCGTTTTCAAGAGAACCCCGTTGAAGCTGCTGCTTTAGCAAATGCGAAAGCAAAATATGTCGGCGACTTTGTCCTTGCCTTGGAAAAACCTTCCACTATTGCGCAATACGCAATAAACATTAAAGCTTATGACCTGCCCGAAGATTTTTACCTCAATTACTTAGAGAAAATTAATGCAGTCACGGTAGCAGATGTCCAGAGAGTTGCCAATAAATATTTTAATGCTAAAAACGCTCGTTTTATTGTTGTTGGTAAAGGAAGTGACGTCATTGAGAATCTTGGAAAAACAGGTATTCCCATTAAATACTTTGATAGAGAAGCGAATCCGGTTGAGAAGCCTCAATTTGTAAAACCAATTCCTGAAGGCGTAACTGCAAGTGGCATTTTATCTAATTACATAGAAGCGATAGGCGGTGCTGAAAAAGTAAATGCTGTGAAAACTGTAATGACAACTGTTGATGTAACCATTGGAGGGGCTCCTTTCAAGCCAACTGCAGTAATAAAAACAATGGCACCAAATAAATCATCTATGGAAATGTCCGTTGCGGGAATGGGGACCATTATGACACAAAAATTTGATGGAAAGGAAGGATATGCTGAACAGCAAGGTCAAAAAAGACCGATGTCAGAGAAAGAACTTAATGACAAAAAAGAGGAAAAAGGTTTGTTCCCAGAAACTTATTTGACTGCCGAACAAATCTCTCTAATTAGCCTAATTACAGTTAATGGTGCAGATGCTTATAAAATTAAAATTATTGGTGAGAATGAAGCTGTACGCTACTATGACGCTAAAACCTCATTGTTAGTTCGGACAGAGGAAACAGAAGAGGCTCAGGGACAAAAAATGACATCAACAACAGATATCTCAGACTATAGAATGGTTGATGATATCATGATGCCTTTCACCAAATTGATTACGGCAGGTCCGCAATTGATTACTTTTTCAGCTTCTGAAATAAAAATAAATGAAGGCGTGAGTAAAAAAGATTTTAAATAAGAATAAATTGATCTAATTATTCAAGTAAGACTTGAATACAAAACTGTCAGTAAATTTACTGGCAGTTTTTTTTGTTTCAATTTTGAGGTTATTAGATTGACAGAAATGAATATCTTTGTTACATGAGTGACTTTGTTGTTTCAGCAAGAAAATACAGACCCCAAACCTTCAGTACCGTTGTAGGCCAAACATCGATTACAGAGACGCTCAAAAATGCTATAAAAAATAATCACTTAGCGCAAGCGTTTTTATTTTGCGGACCGAGAGGGGTTGGCAAAACAACGACCGCACGTATTTTGGCTAAAACCATTAATTGTACAGCCCATACCAAGGAAACTGAAGCTTGTGATCAATGTGAATCTTGTGAAAGTTTTAATTCAGGAGCATCCCTCAATGTTCATGAACTAGATGGTGCGTCTAACAATTCTGTCGAAGGAATTAGAGGTTTAATCGATCAAGTCCGTATTGCACCTCAGCTGGGTGATTTTAAGGTTTACATAATAGATGAGGTTCATATGCTTTCCTCGAATGCCTTCAATGCCTTTTTGAAAACTTTAGAAGAGCCACCAAAACACGCCATCTTCATACTTGCTACTACTGAAAAACACAAAATAATTCCAACAATACTTTCCCGTTGTCAAATTTTTGATTTCTCGAGAATTAAAGTATCCGACATCTCAAAACACCTGGCTGAAATAGCAAAAAAAGAAAAAGTAAAAGCTGAAATAGAGGCTTTGCATCTTATCGCTATGAAAGCAGACGGAGCATTAAGAGACGCCCTTTCTGTTTTTGACCAGATGGTGACTTTTTCTGGAAATAATATAACTTATAAATCAGTTGCAGAAAATTTACACATTCTGGATTATGACTATTTTTTCAAGTTCATTGAGTTCTTTGAAAATGAAGATATACCAAACTGTCTTTTATTATTTAACGAGATTCTCGAAAAAGGTTTCGATGCCCATCATTTTTTAAGTGGTATATCAACACATTACAGAAATCTATTGGTCTGTAAAGATGAAAAATCAGTTGGACTTTTAGAAGTTCCGACATCTACTGAAAAAAGGTATGTAGAGCAATCAAAACTGTTGCCCTACCCTACAATTACCCGCGCTTTATACGCATTGAGTAAGGCAGACACATCCTACAAGGCCTCAAGAAATCAGCGCTTATTGGTTGAAGTTATTCTTATGGAGCTCTGTTCACTGAAACAAGAGCAAGAAAAAAAAAAGCCTTAACATCACGGATTGACTTTCTTCCATTTCCCAAAAGTTCCCTTAGGAAAAAGACAAAACCCGAAACGATTCCAATAGAGTCTCAAAAAGAGACTTCAAAAAAGGTTGACCCTCCTCATCCTAAAAAAGAAGTTTCAACTATTTCTGCTAATGAAATTAAGAAAGAACAAGTTCAACCTAGAAAAGTAAACAAGCCTGAAGCCCGTTTATCGATTAAGGAACTACTTCAAAAGGAAAAGGACTCTAAAAACAATAATGATAAAGACCTCCCCCAAGAAAAATATACAATAGATCGCTTAATCCGAATTTGGCGACAGTATGCCTTTCAAGTTAAAGACGATGGGATGGAGACGTTTTACAATGCTCTTGTAAAAAGAGATCCTCTCATTGAAAAAGATGACGTCCTTAAACTATTTGTTGAGAATAAAATCCAGGTAGACTATATAAAACCACTATTGAATGAACTGACCTCATTTATTAGAAATAGTTTAAAGAATCACAATATTAGCGTCGTTATAGAGCTAACCGAAAATTCAGTTGAGGACGTGAAGTTTTTAAATGGCAAAGACAAATTTGAGGTGATGGTCAAAAAGAATCCTGATCTAAATACCTTGAGAAATCTATTTAATTTAGATGTGGAGTATTAATGATTAATGCAAACCCTGATTTTAAAATAAGCTTTCACTCCCTTGAACAAAAGGAGTCCATCGAAGCATTCATTAAAGAGCTCAAGAACGACTCTCACTCTATATTTTGTCAATCTTCGGGGTCTACGGGGAAGCCCAAGGAGATAGAAATAAGTAAAGAGGCCCTTGTGATTTCTGCTCAAAATTCAATTGATTTTTTCGGACTGAAGAGTCATCAAAATGCCGCATTATGTTTATCTATTGATTTCATTGCTGGAAAAATGATGCTCGTCCGTGCTTTAATAGCAGGAATACATATCCATATATACCCAGTTAGTACGAACCTTTCGGCGTGTATAAATAAAACTATTGACTTCATAGCCATCGTCCCTTTGCAACTTGAGGAACTTTTGGCCAATACAAAAGGAAGATTAAATTTAAAAAAAATCAATAAGATTCTTGTAGGAGGCGCGTCAATTTCAACAAGGACAGAGGAGCAATTAGCACTCAATGAACTTACTGTTTATCAAAGCTATGGAATGACAGAAACGGTTACCCATGTCGCTATTAAAAAAACAGGGTTTCAGGGAGAAGATGTCTATCGTTCTCTGCCAGGGGTGCATTTTGAGACGCAGGAAAATCGACTAAAAATTATATACCCTGCAATCAGCGAGGTCCCAATTCAAACCAACGATATTGTTAATTTAGTTGACGCGAATAGCTTCCAATGGCTCGGCAGAGCCGATTTCGTAATAAATTCAGGAGGAATCAAGTTTTCTCCGGAACGGCTAGAAAAAAAACTTAACCAAATATTTGATTTTGAAGTGATGGTGACAGGAATAGAAGACGCCAAATTAGGTCACAAAGTTGGTCTAATTATTAAAGGTGAGGCTTTTCAACAACCCATCAAAAAAAGTGATTTCAAGGGGCTTATGCATCAGTTCGAAATCCCTAAAGTATATACCTTTCTCAATCAATTTGAGAAAACGCTCAACGGAAAATTGGACAGGAATAAAACAGCAATTAAAACGAAAGGATTTGTCTGGAAAAACATATTATGAAATCCTAAACCTACCCGAAGGTGCTTCTAAAGCTGAAATTAAAAAGAGCTATAGGGCTTTAGTCAAGTTATACCACCCTGATGTTACAGATGACCCTAAAGCTCATGAGAAATATCTTGAAATAAATCAAGCATATGAAGCTTTAACAGAACCTCAAAAAACGAAAAACAAGCCGAATAGCCACAATACATCTACACGCGAAAATAAATGGAATAAATACAGAGAACAAAGCAAAAAGAAATATGCAGAACGTCAATTAAAAAAAGAAATAGAAATTCAACAGTTTTATAAGAGCCTAAGACTTGGGTGGCGGAGAAATTGGATTCGTATTAATGCGCTAATTGGTCTAATCATAAGCCTATTTATGATTGCGGATCAATTTGCTGAACCGGTTCAAAGAAAAATTAAGGTTACGGGTTTTAAAAATTATTCAACAAACAACTCCATAACAACAATAGAAGGAGATTTTACGGTTGATGAAACACATTCAAGTATAAGAGGAAAGTCGGAATTCGTTCTTTTTGAAAGTAAATACCTGAAGCATGGTTTATTCATAAATTACGACCACGAAGGTGAAATTCAATCACAAAAAATTCTATATTCACCAATAACACCGAGCTTTTATTGGGGGTACAAAATCGTATTGTTTGTTTCTCTAATGCCCTTTGTGTTTTATGTTTTGTTTAGAAAAAATAACGCGTGGTTTGTTTTCTTGCATTTTAGCTGTCTAATTGTCACAACGCCATGGTTGGTCTATTTCGTCGCTAAGCATCCAATCATGTTTCATGTACTTCAATTTGGACTAGATTAATATGACTAAAAAAGAAAAAGCAAAATACATTATCAGTGAGCTAGAATTACTTTATCCCACAACACCTATTCCTCTAGACCACAAAGATCCTTATACACTTTTAATTGCCGTGCTCCTCTCTGCACAATGTACAGATGTACGGGTGAATAAAATCACTCCTGCCCTATTTGAGTTGGCGAACAATCCATATGACATGAGCAAGAAAAATGTGGACGATATACGCGCTATTATTCGTCCATGTGGACTTTCTCCAAAAAAATCAAAAGCTATATCGGAACTTTCGATGATTTTGGTGGAAAAATATAACGGTAGCGTACCTGAAGACATGGTACTTTTGGAGGAGTTACCAGGCGTGGGACATAAAACAGCCTCAGTAGTCGTTTCACAAGCCTTTGGTCAACCCGCGTTTCCTGTTGATACACATATACATCGTTTACTTACCAGGTGGGGAATAACATCTGGCAAAAATGTCGTTCAAACAGAACGAGATGCAAAAAAAACATTCCCTGAAGAGATATGGAATAAGCTTCATCTTCAAATTATTTTCTATGGTAGAGAATACTCTCCTGCCAGGAATCCTAAACTCTTACTTGATTTCATTACCTCAGAAATTGGCACCAAAAAGGCGCTAAAGGAGTTTAAATAAATCAACAATTGTTGATAAGCTATCTTAAAAAGATGTGAATAAATTATATTTTTAAAAGAACGACGTATAGACTCGCGAATTCCTATATTTGTTTTATGGACGCGACAGAAGGAAAAAAGACACCAATACAACGACTCAAAAACACATCAAGTCTGATTAACGACATGGGTAAACTTCCTCCTCAAGCTATTGATGTTGAACAAGTTGTACTTGGTGCCATGATGCTTGAAAAAGATGCTGTCGATAATACAATCGACATCTTAAATGAGCACAGCTTTTACGATCCTAAGCATCGGATTATCTTCAAAACAATACACTCCTTATTTGCAAGTACAAGTCCTATTGATCTTGTTACAGTCTCAGCACAACTTCAAAAAACGGGTGAATTAGCGGCCGCTGGAGGCGCTGCATATATTTCCTCATTAACCAATAGAGTCGCCTCTTCTTCGCACATTCAGTACCATGCAAGAATTATATCTGAGAAGCACATCAAAAGAGAATTAATTCGAGTCAGTAGTGATATTATCAAAGATTCTTACGATGATACAAAAGATGTTTTCGAATTACTCAACACCGCAGAAACCAATCTTTTTAAGATTGCAGAAACCAATATGAGTAAACAAGCCGCAACGATGCAAAATGTGATTCACGAGGCGATTGAAGAAATAGAAAAAGCATCGAAAAACACAGGAGGGATTTCAGGTGTACCTTCTGGTTTTCATGAATTAGACAAGATTACAGCAGGCTGGCAAAGATCGGATATGATTGTATTGGCGGCAAGACCTGGTATGGGGAAAACAGCTTTTGTCTTGTCTATGGCAAGAAACACGGCTGTTGATCACAATATGGGAGTCGCCGTATTTTCATTAGAAATGTCCTGTATTCAACTCGTTAAAAGACTAATTGCGAGTGAGGCTCGTTTGTCAGGTGAGAAACTAAGAAAGGGAGATCTGAAGGATTATGAATTTCAGCAACTTCATACAAGAATAAAGAAATTGTCTACAGCTCCGATATATATAGATGATACTCCTGGCCTTAGCATATTTGATTTCAGAGCAAAATGTAGGCGCTTAAAATCACAACACAATATTGAACTTATCATTATTGATTATTTACAGTTGATGTCGGCCAAAACAAGTGAAAGCGCTAAAAGTAATGGCAATAGAGAACAAGAAATCTCAACAATCTCAAGGTCCATTAAGGAAATTGCAAAAGAACTTAATGTCCCGATTATAGCATTGGCTCAGCTCAGTCGTTCTGTAGAGCAACGTGGTGGTGACAAGAGACCTATTCTTTCTGACCTTAGAGAATCAGGTGCTATTGAACAAGACGCCGATATTGTATCGTTTATATACAGACCTGATTATTATGGCTTCACTACAGATAGTGATTCAGGAGAAGATAACACGGGAATCGGTGAAATTATTATTGCCAAACATAGAAACGGAGCACAAGGAAAAGTAAGACTGCGATTTATTGATCAATATGCACGATTTGATAACTTGAACGAAATACCCAACTATGACGAGCTTCAAGGTATGGACGGCAAGTCAAAAGCACTCAATCCTGAAAACTCAACTTACACGGTAAAAAGCAAAATGAATCAGAGCGAAAAATCAGAAGATTTAGGAGATTTCAACAAGACCGATATGGATCAAAACGACTTTTGAAAATGAAGTCTCGTCTCTTTTTTATACTCTTTTTCATGTCATTTTCTTATGTGAATGCTACACAATTGATGATTTTCATGGATGAAAAGCAGAAGAACCATCTCAAGGCATATGGTATCGCATTTTGGGTCATAGAAAAAGAGGTCAGCGTTGAATGGCTTTTGAATTACAGAGGTGGGGCTTTTTTAATGCCGCATTTGGTTACCATTGAAGAAGAGCTCATGATTCGAGGAGTTTCGTATCAAATACTTACTGAAGGTCAAGTGAATCAAATTAAAAGTGAAATTTCAAATCCCGAGGTAAATATGGCGGTGGTTCAATTAGAAAAACCTCCGAAAATAGCAGTCTACACACCTCCGAATAAACAGCCATGGGACGATGCCGTAACCATGGTATTAGAATATGCAGAAATTCCCTATGAAAAAATATATGACTCCGCTATTGTCATGGGGCAGCTTCCTGAATATGATTGGCTTCATCTCCACCACGAGGACTTTACAGGACAATACGGTAAGTTTTATAGGTCTGCCAGGTATCAAAAATGGTATCAGGAACAAGTAGATGTTGCGGAAGGAAATGCAAAAATGCTTGGCTATAAAAAGGTGTCCGAGCTAAAGCTAGCAGTAGCAAAAAACATCCAAAATTTCGTGATCGGAGGTGGGTTTTTATTTACGATGTGTAGCGGAACAGATAGCTTTGATATCGCCCTAGCCGCCCAGAACACGGATATTTGTGAAAGTGTTTTTGATGGAGATCCTTCAGATGCGAATAGCGACCAACAACTTGATTACGCAAAAACTTTTGCTTTTAAAGACTTTAAGCTCACCAAAAACCCTATGATTTATGAATATTCTGATATTGACGGAACCTACTTGAGGGCAAATAAAACAATACCTAAAGAGATAGATGAATTCACTCTATTTGACTTTTCAGCCAAATGGGATGTTGTACCCACTATGCTAACACAATGTCACCAAGATGTAATCAAAGGTTTCATGGGCCAAACTACGGACTTTAAAAAAGACTTAATTAAGTCAAGTGTCCTTATTTTGGGCGAAACGAAAGCAGCGGAGACAGCGCGATATATTCACGGAGAGATGGGACAAGGAACTTGGACTTTTTACGGAGGTCACGATCCAGAAGATTATCAGCATTTCGTCGGAGACCCGCCTACAGACCTCAACCTGCACCCTAATTCTCCCGGTTATAGACTGATCCTTAACAACATACTTTTTCCTGCGGCAAAAAAGAAGAAACGCAAAACATAAATTATACCTTTTTTATTGATATGTCAATGGAAATTGCTAAACTTGTGGTGTAAAGGTTCATTTTCTGATCTCTTTTTTAATTCCCCCTCTATTCCTGAAGATTTTATGAATAGACTAACTTTTTGAAGTATTTATAACAACCATACACATTTGACGTAATCTCGTCGCAAAACATCTAAACCAACCTTAACTTAATTAGAAAATAATGGAAAACACATCCTCTGAAGATGCTAAAGATTTGTTTAACAATGAATCAACAGATAGTTCTCCCTCAAAAGATGAATCTCAAAAACCTTCTCCTGCCAAAAAAAGGACAAGGAAGCGTATAAAAGCAGAAATTGAAACAAAAGTTGATTCTGTAAAAATTGAACCGACAAATGAAGAAGTTACCGAGGAAGTTAAGCCGGTAAAAGATTCTAAATCTGAAGAAAAAGATTCAGAAGAAAAACCACAGGAAGAAAAAGCGGTTGTCAAGAAGGCTAAAGAAGAAAAAGTTCCAGAAGAAAAACCACAGGGAGAAAAAGCGGTTGTCAATAAGGCGGCTAATGAAAATAAACCAAAGGAAAATAATGCACCGGTAACTTCAGAAGCTAAAAAAGTAGAACAAACTACAAAAAACGAACATAAAAAACCTCCTTACAAAGACAACCGTCCAGCTAAGGAAAATAAAAGCAACTATGATTTAGTAGGAATCGTATCTGCAGAAGGCGTGCTTGAAGTGATTCAAGATGGTTATGGATTTTTAAGGTCTTCGGATTACAACTACCTGCCTTCGCCTGATGATGTTTACGTTTCTCAAAACCAGGTAAAACTATTTGGTTTAAAAACCGGAGATACACTAAAGGGAACGATTCGTCCGCCTAAAGAAGGGGAGAAATTCTTTCCACTAGTACGTGTAGAATCAATTAACGGAAGAGACCCTTCATATATCCGAGATAGAGTACCATTTCAATATCTCACACCTCTTTTCCCTTCGGAAAAATTTAATTTGACGGGGCATAAGCAAGAAACATTATCAACGCGTATTATGGATTTGTTCTGCCCGATCGGAAAAGGACAAAGAGGAATGATTGTAGCCCAGCCCAAAACGGGTAAAACCATGCTATTAAAAGACGTTGCCAATGCGATAGCGGCAAATCACCCAGAAACATACTTAATTGTTCTTTTAATTGATGAAAGACCTGAAGAAGTTACAGACATGGCTCGAAGTGTAAAAGCTGAGGTCATTGCGTCAACATTTGACGAGCCTGCAGAGCGACATGTGAAGGTTGCTAATATCGTTCTTGAAAAAGCAAAAAGAATGGTTGAATGCGGTCATGACGTTTGTATTTTATTGGATTCAATAACTAGATTAGCAAGAGCATACAACACGGTTTCTCCTGCATCGGGTAAAGTTCTTTCTGGTGGCGTTGATGCAAATGCACTACACAAACCCAAAAGATTCTTCGGTTCAGCTAGAAAAATAGAAAATGGCGGCTCACTATCAATATTGGCAACTGCCCTTACTGAGACTGGGTCTAAAATGGATGAAGTTATTTTTGAAGAGTTCAAAGGAACGGGTAACATGGAACTTCAGTTGGATCGTAAAATATCAAACAGAAGAATTTATCCGGCTATTGATATTACGGCTTCAGGAACTCGAAGAGAAGACCTTTTATTAAGTAAGGACGTACTGCAACGTATTTGGTTAATGAGAAAAGTCATTGCCGATATGAACCCTGTTGAGGCCATGGAATTCTTGAAAAACCACATGCAGAATACCGTTTCAAATGAGGAATTCCTTGTTTCAATGAATAGCTAATGAAAACACCTATTAAAATTGGAGTAGGATTTGCTTTGCTATGGATCATTCTTAAGCTAAGTGCATTTAGTTTCAATGTCTTCCTGACGGATCTTAAGCCTTTTGTTTTCGCTAACATGTTATTTGTAACCCTAGCTATTTCTATTGCTTTATATGCCAAAAAAAGGCAGCAGCCAGGTTCAAACTTACTTGAAGACGTCAAAACAGCAATGATCCCTGGGGTTTTGTACGCGGTAATCGTAAGCAGTTTTATCTATTTTTATTACCAGTCAATCTATCCAGAATTCAATAGTTCAAAAATTACTGAAATAGAATTACGAATGAATGACGAAGTTGCGGTTGCTGATTTCAGAAAATCTAATCCTGGGATGGAAAATAGCTCTAGTGATGAAATTAGAGAAAAAGTAATGGACAGTATGAATAATTATTATTCTGCACAGTTTACTATGACCGTTTCTTTACTAGGACTTTTACTTTACGCGACATTAAATAGCTTAGTTCTCTCTTTAATCTTTCGTCGGGTTATTTTTCGTAATGTTTAACCGATAAGTTCTTCTCCTAGAAGATCATAGTCAATACCATCAAAATCGCCTGAGGACATCATAAGCAATACCGTATTCTCATGGTTTAATGCCCTGATAAAACGCAGTACATCTTCAGTGTTGTTCTTGACGATAACATGACCTCCAAAAGATTTCTGGACTTCATCTACCGTGAGATGATCTAGCTTTTTATGTTTTACAACTTCTGGACTAAAATAGACCAAAGCGTGATCAGCAGCCTCCATACACCCTTTGTAAAAAGGAAGGAAATCCTTTCTTAAAGATGAAAAAGTATGAAGCTCCATACATGCTATAATTTTACGTGTCCCATATTGTTCTCGTACCGCATTCGTAGTTGCTTTAAGCTTCGAGGGGGAATGTGCAAAATCATTAAACATAACAAAGGAATCCTTTTCAATCACTTTTTGCAAGCGCTTACCCGCACCGGTGAAGTCAGCCATCGCATTTAAAAAGTCATTATTGGAGATGCCAAGATGCGCAGCAAGATGCATAGCACCCATCATATTCTGCAAATTATGACTTCCAAAGATTTTCATTGGATATGACTTCGCATTATACATCACCATAGTGCCTTCATCTAGTGTTTCAAAAATCGGCACACCATACCCCTGAACCTGAAGTCTACCTCGATACTTATCTCCTAGTTTATTGACCTCTGAATCTTCAAGGTTGTAGACGAGATGCCCCCCCTCCTTTATGACCGAACAAAAAACATCAAATTGGGAGATGTAGTTTTCAAAAGTCGGAAATACATTTATATGATCCCAAGCGATACCACTAATGAGTGCCACGTCTGGTTTGTATAAATGAAATTTAGGTCTTCGGTCTATTGGAGAACTCAGGTATTCATCTCCTTCTAAGATCATAAAGTCTGCTTCATCGGTCAAACGGACCATGCAATCATATCCTTCAAGCTGAGCACCAACCATATAATCTACATTTACAGATTCCTTTTTACAAACATGTAAAAGCATGGAAGTGATCGTTGTTTTACCATGACTGCCACCGATAACGATTCTTTTTTTAGATTTACTTTCTTCGTAAAGGTATTCTGGATAAGAATAAATGGGGATCTTTAGGGATTTTGCCTTTAATAATTCAGGATTATCTTTTCTTGCGTGCATTCCTAAAATAACCGCATCTAGCGAAGTATCAATTCCTTCAGCATTCCACCCCATATTTTCTGGTAGAATTCCTTGATTGAAAAGACGGGAACGGGATGGTTCGAAGATCTCATCATCAGAACCAGAAACCTCAATTCCTTTTCTACTGAGTGCAATAGCTAGATTATGCATCGCGCTTCCACCAATGGCTATAAAATGTACTTTCATTTTCAAACTTTACACTAAAGTAAAAATGAAATACGGACCAATTAGAAAGGATTCAAAGAGTTACTGACAGAGGACTATTAATTATAATCCTCTTGAAATCCCACAAGACCTTCAGAACAATAGCTTTTAAATTTGCCATCTTCAGAATAAATGAAATATACTTCAACAGCCAAATCAGTATGTTTTTCAAGAAATAATTTACTTTGATCTAAGCCAACAACCATGAAGTAAGTTGCTAAGGCATCGGAAAATGCACAAGATTCAGAAACCACAGTAGCCGATAAAAGTTGGTGCCTATTCTGCTTTCCTGTTTTTGGGTTTATCGTATGTGCATACAACTCACCATCTTTAATAAAGTATTTTCTATAATTTCCACTAGTCGCTATGGCGCAATCTGAAAGAGAGAAGGCAGAATGAACAACCTGTTCAGAAGTTAAATTATTCTCACGAGGTGTCTCTACCCCTATTTTCCATTTTTTATTTTGTCCCTTTGTTCCTGACAACTTGATTTCACCACCGAGCTCGATATAAACATCCTCGTGACCTTTACTTTTGATAAACTTCATCAATAGATCAACTGAATAGCCTTGAGCTATTGCATTAAAATCCAATTGAAAACTAGGGGTCTTCTTTTGAAACAGAATAGTTTCTCCAACGATATGAAAATCAAAATGCAAACCTTTCGCATACCCCACAAGTTTTCTTGCAGAATCTAAGGAATGCTTAGATGGTATATTTTCACGCCCATCGCCAAAGCCCCAGATGTCTATTATAGGCTTGATCGAAGGGTCAAAATAGCCATCAGTCAAATTGAAAATCGTATCACTTAAAAGCAACATTTGTGTGAAAGCATCTTGCTGTTTCAAAAGGGTGTCTTTGAAAGATGCTTGATTAAAACGAGATACTAATGAAGTATTGACATAAGTGGAAAGTTTCATGTCGAAAGCATAAAGAATACTGTCGATATCCTTTTGGCTAAAATTAAGGTTCGTATCAAAAACCTGTAATGTATAAGTTGTACCTTGCGCAGATCCTGAAAGCCTATACATCTTATAATCAGTACTTGTGGTGTTGCTATCGCAACCCAGAAAGAGAATAAATAATACAAGGAAAGAAAAGGGTTTAATCCTCGATAACATCGATTCCGGTTGATCCGTTAAACCAAATGTCTTCAGTCACTGCTGCGTTATTTCTTGTATAGAAAGGCCTGCCACTTTCATTCGTGGTTTGCTCATAAACGACACCATAACCATTTACATCCACAACCACTCTCTGGATTGTAACAGAGGTTACATCACCTTGAGAATTGCTTCTTTTAAAAACACGCTGAGTCATTTTGTTCGATGGAAATAAGATACCATTCTCATCCTTTAAAAAATTAGCTTGTGTTGCATAATCGGGTGTAGAGGATTTTAAACTTTCGATTGCCTTTATCCGTTCTTCTCCAGCAACTTTTGCTAAAGAATCCTTTCTTTGCTGTTCAAACCCTAAACGCTGCATTTGTACGCGGCTACCCTCTAATCTTTCATCGTTATCTATATGATTTTGTCTTTCGATAAGCACACGCTCATTCTCCAATAAGTTCTGCCTTGAAGTAAAAGACTCATTTCTTTGATTCGCACTTAACAATGCCATCTCAAGCATGTAATCCTTCTCGGTGTTCCATTCTTCTATTTGTAGTGCAGATAATTGCTGTTGCTCAACTGCATTTTCCTCTTTCAATTTAATTTGCGCATCTAGACGTTGCCTAGCATCATCAAAATCTTTTTGTAAGATTATATTTTGATTATTAACCTCTTTTTGATTAAGCTCAATTACATTTAAATAGGTTTTCATCTCATTTGCAGAAGCTTCGTTTCTAACACCATCCGTTGTTTGTGCAAAGAACTTTTCAAATTCTATTTCATTACGAACGTCTTGCAAATCCTTTAGTGGATCACTCTTTTTCTGCTTGATTGTCACGGCTAAATCATTAAATGCTTCAAATTCAGAACCACTGTGAAGCTGACCAGGGGATTGAACAACCACTCCAGAATTTGAGGATCTTGTTGTCGGTGTATTTGCACTCGTTATAAAATCAGAACCTCCGGACCAACTAGTTAGTGAATCTTTCATTTGACTCAGATCCTCGGCAGGGATGATTCTATAATTCGCATTTGCAATTTTAAATGCGCTCTTTAAGTCCACTAGAGCTTCTGATTTTTTGGAATCAAGCTTTGCAAAAGCCTGGTCTTTTAAGTTATACATCTCCTCAAGACTCTTGATTTGCTTTTTAAGCGCGATTACTTTTGGGTCTTTTGACCGTGTTTTCATGGGTTGTGAATCAAGGATTCGATTGGCAAGGTCATAGAATTCGCGACCTTTAAAAACATTACTATATGCCTTTTCCATTTGTTTTCTAAAGGCTTCTTGCTCAGAAAACTTTTTACTTGAAATTTGAGCAATTCCGTTTTCAACTTGACCGGAATAGGTATTAATCAATGGTTGATCTGATAATTTTTGAATAAGCATTTCTGCTTTTCTATAGCTAGATAAGCCCGCATCTAAAGAATCTGTGGAATTTTGATTCTGTGCTCTAGCAATATACTTTTCTATAGAAGAAGAGAATCTGTGATTTTGAGCCTCTTTTTTTATCGCTTTTATTTCAGTTTGAATCTTTATGCGTTGCCCAGGGTCAAGCACTTGAATTGCCTTTAATTTGGTAACACAATCTTCATATAGATTTAGCGAACGTAAAGAATCAACTGCTGACCTCAATGCAATAAGCTTTATGTTATCAATTGACTGTTTCTGATCTCTATTACGAGATTCATCAATTTTACCCAATCGATACTTTACTTGGCCATCATCTATAATCGCTAATGCACTATTATAATTTGCCTCAGCCTCATCAAGGTCACTTAAGGCAAATGCCTCGTCGCCTTTCCTTTTGAATACTTCAAACTGTTCTCTATCCTCTTTATCCTTTTTAATTTTTACAAGCAATAATGCTAATTCTTCTTTTTTTGACTGTAACACTGCGTTATTCGGTTCATAAACAAGAGCCGAATCAATGAAGACTATCGCCAGTGAATAATCCTTGTTTTTCAAAGCACCAGAGAGCTTCTTTTTAAATGATTCTGCCTTTGAGCCCTGATTTGCCTCAGCATATTTTTTCAGAACTTCATCTTCAATATCTTTCTTATATTTCTCTTCGGGTACGGCTATATTTCTAGAGGGGTCCCAAGTGAATTTTTCAGCGTACGTGTTTTTAACAAAATCAAGATCAGCTCCTTCACGAATTTCAAACAACTCAATGACCAATTCCTCCATGGCCTGAAGAATTCCATTCGGATTTTTAACTTTTAGCTCATTGAAGTCTAATAAAACCTTTTTTGAAATATATCCTGGTTTTGAAACCATTACCTCAAATGGTATATTGGTTTTTATTGAACCGCTAATAAAATAGACCCCTTTATTATCGGAAAGAGATTTCGAAACCATTCTTCCATTCTGGAACATATACATCGATGCACCAAATATTTTTTGTTTCGAAGTGAAATTATTAATATACCCCTCTAAAGAAATCTCCAATTCCTTTTGGGCATTAGCTCCCATTGAAAATAGTATCGCGAAAAAGAAAATAACCTTGGTCATAGAAATCTTGTTTCAATTGTGCTTCATAAACGTAAAAAACTAAATTTGTTGCACTTATACAAAAATGCGTAAAAAAGACGAATAAAAAAATGCTTCGATTTGATGAATTAAGCTTTTGGGAGAAATTATCCTACTTTGAGAAAATTGATTTTCTAATAATCGGTTCTGGCATTGTAGGAATGAGTACAGCTCTTTATTTAAGGAGAAAACACAATGATGCCCGAATAGTCATCATGGAACGCGGATACTTACCCACTGGTGCAAGCTCTAAAAATGCCGGTTTTACCTGCTTTGGAAGTCCGACCGAATTGTATGATGATTTAAAAAACATTGATGAGAATACGGTTTGGGATACCTTTTCAAATCGTTACCATGGTCTAAAGTCATTATTTGACCTTGTTGATAAAACAACTTTCGATTATGAACCATGTAAATCATGGGATCTTATTGAAAATGGTGTGAAGAATGATATCGACAATGAATTCATTGAATATATTAATACTAAATCTAAAGAAATCACCGGGATTTCTAATATTTATGGGGAGGATGGAGAGATTTCTGAAAAATTCGGATTTGAACATATACAAACGTCTTACTGTAATAAATTAGAAGGGGCTATTCATACTGGCAAACTGGTTCAAGCCCTTCATAAAGAAGTAACGCATAATAACATACAGGTACTTTATGGTATTGAAGCACTTTCAATGGAGAATTCATCAAAAGAGGTTCATATTGAAACAAAATACGGGACACTCAAAACTGAAAATTGTATCATAGCCACTAACGGATTCGCCAAACAATGGATTAATGAGGACATACTCCCCGCAAGGGCACAAGTCCTTGTTACCAACCCAATCAAGGATTTAAAGGTAAAAGGTACATTTCATTTTGAAAAAGGCTATTATTACTTTAGAAATGTAGGTGATCGGATTCTATTAGGAGGCGGACGGAATATTGACATAGATGGAGAAACTACTGAAGTATTTGGAACGACTGATCAAATACAAAACAAACTTCAAGAATTACTTAATACGATCATTCTTCCTAATCAGCCGTGGTCTATTGAATATTCATGGGCAGGAATCATGGGGGTTGGAAAAACAAAAAGTCCGATAGTAAAGATGTTGAACAATAACACAGCGATCGGTGTTAGATTGGGAGGAATGGGTGTTGCTTTAGGCGCTCAGGTAGGTAAAAAACTTGCTAGCTATTTTTAGGATGAAAAAGAAAGAAGAATCAAAGGTATTTGTAAATCCAATAGACCCTGACAAGGTTACGGAAAACCCCCATAACCTAGAATATGGACACCACGCAGGAAGTGCACTGATCAAACCAGAGGACGAAGGCAAGCTCAAAAGCCGCGCGCTAAATGCGATGGACCATCAAACCGATATGCAATTAGGTCAGATCTATGAGCAAATGCAACTTCTAGCCAACCAAGCACAAAGGCTAAATGACCGTAAAAAGATTTCCGAGTTTATTTATTCCGCAGAATCTAGATTTGAGCCATTTATTAATCACACCTATCATCTGTATAAAAGAGAAAGCGGTCTGTTCCTTCTGTCTCTTATTGGCCCAAATCAGTGGGGCAGAAAAGTAAATTCTTTTGATTTTGTAGCAAGCGTAAAATTACTGGCAGACCACACTTGGGACATTCTAGAAAAAAACGACAACTTCGAATTTAACGTATAAATACCCATTCCGCAGCAGTAGACAATTCTTCGGCATACCTATATCCTTTTATATCTGCCCTTTTAAGATCTTGGCAATTCGTAACACCTTCTTTAATGATATGACGTGCCATACTCCCTCTTGCGTTTTTAGCATACATCATAATTGTTTTAAGTTTTCCATTTTTAAAGTCCTTAAATAAAGGAGTTATAATAGGAATTGGTATAGTTGAAAAATTCAAGACTTTTGAATATTCTTTGGATGCAAGATTTACAACAACATCATCGGATGATAGTTCTTTTAGAAATTCATTGGTCAAATCCTCATTCCAATATTCATAGAGGTTCTTAATCGTAGAATTTACTTTGAGTTTCGTACCCATCTCTAATCGATAAGCATGTATTCCGTCTAAGGGCTTTAAAAGACCATAGAGCCCCGAGAGTATCCGTATTGAAGCCTGCGCTCTATTCCACTCCTCTAAGTTAAATGAATGAGCATCTAGCCCCTTATAAACCTCCCCTGTAAAAGCTAAAGCAGGCTGTATGGGCAGTTTATTACTGTGAAATGTTGTCCAATCCTGAAATCGAGACCAATTCATTTCTGCTAATGCAGGTGAAATTGACATTAAGTTTGAAAGTGCATGCGGCTCAAGAAGCTTGAGCTTTGAAGCCAAAACGGAGGCCTTATCATCTAGGATAGGGATTGTTGGTTTTCCAATTGATATGCGCTCTTTAGAAATTGACTTTGCTGGCGATAATAGAATCTTTAACATGTTACTTATTATAAAAAACAAGTTACCTATTTTGTTCAAACTAAAGTAAAAAGAGTTACGGTTTACTTGAACTAATTTTTATGCCCACAAAAAAAGTCCTAGGCTGGGCTGGGCCATAAATAAAATTACTATCTCGGTTTTTACCAACATCAAAAGAATCCTGGTAATCATTAAAAATATTTTTTATTCCCGAATACAAATCAAGTTTAATTTTGGACTTTTTAATTTCCATCGAATAAGTAAACTTTACACTTACATTAGAGAATGAATCCGCATTAATAATCTCATTATCTGACTGATTAGGGGCTCCCGAAAAATGAGGAACTAACATCTTACCCGTATAAACATAATTTAAATTCATGCCAAACCGCTTATTTGGATTGAAATTTAAAACAGCGAAACCATAATCATTAGGAGTCCTCACGAACCTCGTTAAACCCTGCACACCTTCTATATACTCTACAGTCTCTTCAAATTCATTCGTTTGAATTGTAAATCCAGCTTCAAGCTGTAACTTTCTTTTGTAATTACTTCTTAGCTCCACAGTTATCCCTTGAACAATGGCTGCTTGGCCATTTTGTTTTTCGAAAAGGTAACCAAATTCATCTTCTCCATTTGGCTGTAAAAAAAATGCGTCTTCCAATTTTGTATAAAACCCTTCGATGGTGAACCCTGCAATAAAGTTATCGTAAGGCTTATCAAAATTGACGGAAGCGCTCCAGCTTTCCGAACGTTCTTCATGTAAACCATCTGCTAAGGCAACTCGAGAGACTCCACCCCCAGCAAAGGCAATATGTAAATCCGTATCAAATGCTTGAGGCGCTCTAAAACCGGCTCCATAACTCAGTCTAAATTGCGTGTTTTTTTTCAGTTTGTAAAGCAACGAAACGCGAGGACTCCAAATGAGTTTGTCTACCAAATTATGTGCGTCTACCCGGCAACCAGATAAGAGATTTAAATTTGGCAATAAGGCCCAATCACTTTGAAGAAACAATCCAATGTCGTTAAGCTGCTGATCAATCAAATAATTATAGGCTGGTATTTCATCAAAAACGACATCACGCAAAAATTCAGCTCCAAAGGTGATTACATTTTCTCCTGATACAAGAAAATCGACCAACTTATGGTTTAATTGAATGCCCGTATTAACAGTAGATATATCCGAGACTCCATAAGGAGGGTTTTCCATGTGTGTGATAATGTCTATAGAGTCATTGGGGAAGATACCTGTATAATGGTCACGATTTGTATACTGGTAGGCAGCATAAAGGATAAAAGAAGAAAGATCCTGATTGAAATTAATTTGATAGTCTCCACTAGCCATCCAAACATGATGTGTTCGCTCTTCAGCTTGACCTCTTTCATAAACAGGAAGGTCTTCTCGCATATCACCACCGTATCGATATTCATTCAGATTACTTACACTCAACTCTAACTTGTGATTTTCTTTAGGTAAGAAGAAAGAAGTAAGCCCGAATGAATTATTATTGAGCTTAGGAAGCTCTGAATATCCATCTTCGTTATGGTCATAAAATTCACGTCTTCTACTATTAAAAAAAAAAGAAAGGCCCATGTTGCGATCCTTCGATACAGCCGTGTAATTTCCATTTAAAATTTGATCAGAGCTCAAGGCATTAATGTTCTGATATGTATAATTAAGATCAAAATTATTTTCCCTCGGTAATTTGGTAATCACATTAACCGTGCCTCCGATAGCACTAGATCCATATAATGAAGAACCACCACCTCTGATAACCTCTAAGCGTTCAATCATGTTTACAGGAAGCTGTTCAAGGCCATACAAACCTGTTAAAGGACTGAAAATTGGTCGCCCATTAATCAAGATCTGAGAATAGCCTCCTGCCAATCCATTCATACGCAATTGTGTGTAATTACATGTTTGACAATCCGTTTCAACTCGCAAACCCGGTTGAAATCGAAGTCCCTCTGCCAAATTACAGGACTGAAGAGCCTCGAGACTCTCACCTGTAAGTACATTCACAATAACATTTGAATTGGTTTGCCGTTTATAGGTTTTGGTGCCTGTGATAACAATGTCATCAAGTTCCATTATCGGTACAGAAAGAATAATTTTCAAATGAACCCTGGGTGACTCTTCGGTTAAGAGAATAGTTTTAGTTACCGCTTTTAAACCAATTGCCGTAATGACAACATCAAAAGATCCAAAAGGTAATTCTGAAAAATGAAATTCTCCTTTATTATTGGAGAGGTAATTTTTTGAAAGAGATGGAATACTTACTCTAGAAAACTCTAGTGGTTCTGAATCTTGTAATACGATCCCATCTAAAAAACCAACCTGCCCCAAAAGGCAATGACCCGAGAGAATAAAACAGATTAATAGATTAAAAATAAAAACTGATTTTCCTAAGAGAGCAGTGATGTTTTTATGGATAGACATTCATTTTTAAATCTTACGACTTCTTTATTTGAATCTTCTTCGTTAAATCAACAAGTAATGGTGTCGCAACAAACATAGAAGAATATGTTCCTACTAAGATACCGATAATCAAGGCGAAAATAAATCCTTTAATCGCTGCACCACCAAACACAAAGATGATTAACAAAACAACTAGTGTTGTCATCGAAGTATTTATTGTTCTAGACAAAGTAGAATTCAAAGCACCGTTAATTTCAGACTTAAAATCAGCTTCTTGTTTCCAAGATAAATCTTCACGTATTCTATCAAAAACAACAACCGTATCATTTATAGAATAACCAATCACTGTTAATATTGCCGCAACAAATGCTTGGTCTAAATCCATGTTGAAGGGTAGTAAATCACCCAACAAAGAAAAGATACCTAGAACAATAATAACATCATGAAACAAAGCGAAAATTGCACTTGCCGAATATTGCCACTTTCCGAAACGGATAAAGATATATGCGAAAATAATGATCAATGAAAGCACAATTGATATTTTAGAAGAGTCCTCTAATTCTGCAGAAACAGTATTGGAAACGAATCTTGATTCTGGCTCAATATAATAACCACCAAGATTAGGTTTACAACTCTCCATTGCCTCAGTTAATTTTGCTCGGACATCATTCTCTGCATTGTCCTTGTTCAATAAATAATTAGTGGTAATCTCCACATTAAATGAACTAGATTTTGTTTTAACATCAACAGATGACCCTGGCATCGATGCCGAAAGTTGCTTTTTAATATATTCTGATTGATTCTCTGCTGATTTGTCAAATTTGACAGCATAGGTTCTACCACCTGAGAATTCAACTGATTTAGGAATTCCTTTTGTCACTAACAATGCAAGAGAACCAACAACAAGAACCGTTGAGATTACATAAGTTACTTTTCTTTTGTCAAGGAAGTTTATATTCATTCCTTTAAAAGCATTCTTAGTAAGTTTCGTGTCAAATTCAATCGTCTTCCCTTTCCCTAAGTACCATTCAAATATCATTCTCGATATAACTAAGGCTGCAAATACGGAAGAAAATATACCTATGATTAAGGTAGTAGCAAATGATTCTATTGGTCCCGTTCCAAATACTTTAAGAACGATAGCTGTAAGAAGCGTTGTAACGTTGGCATCTATAATCGAAGATAGTGCCTTTTGAAAACCTGTTTGAACTGCACTTGATAAATCCTTTCCTTTGGCTTGTTCTTCACGGATACGTTCAAAGATTAGGACATTTGCATCAACTGCCATACCAATAGTCAAAACAATACCTGCGATACCTGCTAGCGTAAGCACGGCTCCAAAAGAAGCCAATGATCCAAATATGAAAACAACGTTGGCTAACAAAGCAATATCAGCTACAATACCAGATTTTCCATAATAGAAGAACATATATAGTAATACCACTAAGAAAGCAACAGCAAAAGAAATCAGACCCGCACGTGTGTTTTCCTTTCCGATTGTTGGACCCACTTTGGTTTTTTCCTTAATAACTAATGGAGCCGGAAGGGCACCACCATTCAAAAGACCCGCTAAATCATTTGCTTCATCAAACGTAAAACTTCCTGAAATCTGCGTGTTACCGTTATTAATCGCTCCACGTACCTGCGGTGCACTATAAACAACATTATCCATGGTTATAGCAACGAGACGACCGATGTTTTCTGAAGTCATTCGACCCCATTGATCCATCCCTTCATCGTTCATTGAAAGATCTACCGTAATGTCTCCAGCAACTTGATCATAACCTTGACTTGCTCTCGAAATGTGACTGCCATTCACTCTAGCCTTTCCATTTTCAGGAACCCTACAAGCGTATAAAAACCAACCTTTTTTCTTTTTAGCATTGTCAACAAAATCTTTGTCTGCTCCCCACATAAATCGCAACTGACTGTCAAATAAGGATGCAATGTCTGAACGACTTAATAATGCAGAAACTTTTGATTTCTCTAAATCACCTGCAGCATAACCAACAGCATAGCCACCAGCAGACTGTAGTAATGAAGCTAAACTATTCCCTGAATCTTCAGCTGGGTCATCAAAAGTTATTTCCTCTGTTGTATCGATTTCAATTCCCTCTTCTTGCATGGACAAGCGAATTGCCTCACTCCAATTAGACTGAATTTGATCAAATGAATACGTTTCAAAAAACTCTAAGTTTGCTGTAGATTGTAATTTTTCGGCTACAGTTCGCTCATCCTGAACACCCGGAAGCTCTATGTATAGACGATTGTTTGCCTCATCCTTTTGAATATTAGGCTGTGCTACACCAAATTGATTAATACGTTTGTTCATTACGTTTTCAATTCCGTTCATGGCATCACTGATCCGCAATCTCAATGAAGCCTCGACTTCGTCATCGGATGTTGTGATTTCAATACCTTCTCCATAGAAAATGGCATTTAATTTCAATCCATCATTATACTTACTATAAGCATCAAAAAACAAAGTCAGAAAGTCAGCGGACGCATTCTCACTTTTCAGCTTTAAAGCTTGTTCGAAAGGTTTTTTAAACGCTGCATCATTTTGATTTTTTACTTGTGATTTAAGAAAGTCAGGAGTTGAAATCTCAAGGGTAACACTCATTCCTCCAACCAAATCCAAACCAAAAGCAAGAGATCTTTTTTTAACTTCAGAGAAAGTAGAACCCAAAACAGGATAGACTACTTTATCTGCTTTACCCCTTAGAATCTGATTAACGAGAATTCCTTTTGCGATTTCAACAGACTCTGGTTTGTTAAAGTCTATAGTGTCATTATTTGTACCAACTAAGCCTATTCCATTGTTGGAAGCCATGGCTTCCTTTTTAATTTTAAGAACAGTTTGATCGGCGGTCTTTCCAGCATCGCTTTCAACGCCGCTAGCAACCCAAGTGAAAGACAATTGGTACAAACAAACAGCAGTCAATAAAATGGTTAAAAACCAAAAGAATCCTTTAATGCGCATGTGATTTCAGATTAATGTTTTAATAAGCGTGCAAATATAGAATTTACATTACTTATATTCAAATAAAAACCTATATAAGATTGGAATTAATTGATTGTTCTAAAAGGATTTAACGGTTTGGATTCTTGACAGAAATAAAGTTTAGTAATTCATCAGCAAAAACAGACCACTCATCTAGGTTACTTGATTGCTGACGCTGCAAATTATCCCTAACAATTTGTAATTTACCCCCCGTAAAGACATGGTCTATTTTTGACGCAATACCCTCCGGATCAAGTGATTCTAAAACAAAGCCGTTTTCACCATCTAATACCCCTTCATGTAATCCGCCATTTTTTGAGACTAAAACAGGTACTTGAAAAGAATTTGCAATGGCTTGAATACCACTCTGAGTCCCATTTTTATAAGGTAAAACACAACAGTCAGCCGCGCTAAAGTAGTTTGAAACGTCCTCGTCCGGAATAAATGTATCGTGAAAAATGACCTTGTTACCTTTTAACTTTTCAATCTGCTCTATGTACTTTCTCTTATCTCCGTATACCTCGCCTGCTATTAGTAAAACGTAGGAATCGTCTAGAAAATCAAAGGAGTCTATTAAAAGATCTAAGCCTTTATAATCCCTAACCAATCCAAAAAACAATAGCACTTTTTCTGACTTATCTATACCTAATTTATTTCTTTGGGATTGCCTATCTTTCAATACGCCGAATTGCTCATATTTCGGGTGGCCGATGACTTTACATATGGCCTTTGGATTATAGCTTAAAACATCTTGGCGGACTTTTTCAGAAAGGACAATAAATAAGTCAAAATGATTTACGAACCATTGGTTCATTTTTTGATCAAAGAATCGTTTTTCATGAGGCGTCAAATTATGAATCAGTGCCACCTTGCATACAGATTTATGAAACCTCTTTGCCATAAAAACATACATAGGAGCAAAAAAAGGCATCCAATAATTTGCAATAAAAACAGTGGGAGTATCAGCCCTTAGGATTCTTGATGAATGCAAGTACGTGAAGGGATTGTAGCTTGTTACAATCCGAGGATACGCTTCCCTTTGATTCGCTTCAAACTGCGTTCCTCCAGGGAACAAAAAACTAGGGTATTGCCTTTTAAAGGTAAATGCATTAACCAATACTTTCGATTTTAATGCCTGTACCAGAAATTTACTAAAACTAGAAATACCGCCTCTAAATGGAGGTAGCGCTGAAAAAAAGGCAATCGTTATAGGGGGCTTATTATTCGATTCCAAAACCTAAGCATTTGTAGTTGAACTCACTTCCCGATTGAATATTTAAAGTATCAAAATTCAAAATATTCAAGTCTTTATAGTATCGATTTACAAGGCCCACATGATTTGCATATTGTTCGTATTTCCTTCGAAAGGAAACAAGATTCAAGACATCCTCTTGCTCCACAGTGAGTACGCTATCGAAATTTAAATTCCCGATTGTCAATGGAGCATGAATCATTTCATAATTACACATCACTGGATTCTCTAGATTATATGCGTTCTTATCCCAATCTGTAAAGGGTTTCGGAGGTAAACACAACCATACTTTACGTTGATTTTCCTCTGTGACTTCAAGCTTGTTTTGATTGATCAGAGCAGTCCAAACATCACTAACAATCCATGGATCGTTCAGAGAGCTCCTCTTTTTTCTAATAAACTTATTCGCAATACGCCCTTCATTGTCAGTAATTGTATCACCAATTATAGTTCTAAGAAAATAGGACAACGTATCATGGGGGGTCTCCGAATTAAGATCATGATTGACCTCAAGAACCTGATAGTCTACATAGCTCCCGATTTCGAGAGGGAAGTATGATTCATATAGATTAAGATCAACAACCGGTTGGTCTTTCCCGCATGAAATCAATAATAGTAAAAAGAAAATGATGCTTACAGATTTATTCATACTAAAATAAAGTTACAAAATCTAATCGTTAGGGTCGAGCCCCTTTTTTTCACAGTGCTGCAAAAAACGATTTGCTTGCTCCTGATTCAATCGATTGTCATTTTGGTATAATGCACTGTCAATAATTATTCCTTCTGCATTATAAAATTCAAACCAACCATGCTTCATTCCATTCTTAAAACGACTGATATGATCCAGGTACCCATCAGCATGATATGTTTTCCATGAACCCTGTTTTTTATCTAAATGATATGCGCCTTTTTCCTTTAACTTACCAGATGAAAAGAGGGCTATGTAAACCCCTTCTTTGACTCCCTCATTGTAATTCGTTTCAGACAAGACATTAAGAAGTCCATTTTCAATTTGATCTCTGAGATAGAATACAACCCTTTTTCCATCAAGTTTTCCATTCTTGAATCGCTCCGCAAATACGGTCGCACCTTCAATGTCATAAGTTAACCATAATGAATCACGTAGTTGATTTCTATAAAACCCCTCGGACATTACATCGGTATTGGTGAAATAAAAGGTGACATATGCTTCAATACGATTCATGTGTTCAATTATACATCTCACTTCACCCGTTGGATAATAATACCTGAATTGACCCACAGGGATTCCGTTTTCAAAGTTTCCTTTATATTCCAGCTTATTAGAACCCTCGATGGTTTTAACCCAAAGACCATGTTTTCGATTTAAAGAATCTAATTGGTTGATCTGAGCATTTATATCAAGTATAGATAACAGAACGACAAAATAAATTATTAATCTCATTTCAATAAGGTGTTGAATTCTTTTAATGATGAAACTTTTAAATCAGGTAAAGAATGACATTCTTCTTCAGATACAATAAGAACAGTTTTCATGCCAAGGTTTTTACCAAAATTAATATCTGAATCCGTATCCCCAACCATAATCGATTTTGAAAAGTCAATTTCGGGATAAAGCGCTTTAGCTAGAAGTCCCATTTTAGGGCGAGGTTTCCTGTCCATTGAACGCTCATTATTGATTTCCCGGGCAATAAAAACCTCGTCAATATGAGCGCCTTTAGAACTAAATTTCTTACACATAAAGGCATGTAATTCTTGAATATTCTCTTCAGAAATCAAGCCCTTTCCAATACACTGCTGATTTGTAACAACACAAACTCTGTTGAAATTTCTAAACAGCTCTGAAGCGGTCTCGAGAACGCCTTCCTTAAAAACAAAGTCCATTTTGTTTAAAATATAACCGCCAAAAACGCGCTCATTGATGACGCCATCTCGATCTAAAAAGAGAGACCATGAAGCATCAAGATTCCAATCCTTCATCATTTCCTATTTCCTCCTCAATTAAATAAACATTTCTACTTGCAGAGTTTCTTCCGATTAATTCCGAAATAAATCCTGTCATAAAAAACTGAATCCCCATGACCATAGCGATTAATGCTACATAAAACTCACTTCGGTCCGCTAAAAGTCTTGCGCTCTTATGTATAAAGAGCTTGTCAATTCCTAAATACAAAATCAATGCAAATCCAATGAGAAACATCAGTGTACCTAAGGCTCCAAAAAAGTGCATTGGTTTTTTACCAAACTTGCCCATAAAAGCCACAGTAATTAAATCAAGGGGACCATTTAAAAATCGATTCAATCCAAATTTCGTGATTCCGAACTTTCGGGCCTGATGCTGCACCACTTTTTCTCCAATATTGGTGAACCCAGAATATTTGGCTAAAGCAGGCACATAACGATGCATATCCCCATAAAGCTCAATACTTTTAATAACAGTTCTTTTGTAAGCTTTTAAACCACAGTTGAAATCATGTAAATAAATTCCTGTGATTCTTCTCGCCGCCCAATTGTATAGTTTGGTTGGTATTGTCTTAGATAATGGGTCATGTCTTGTCTTCTTCCAACCAGAAACCAAGTCAAAATCTTGGTTTATGATCATGTCGTATAGTTCAGGTATTTCTTCCGGAGAATCTTGAAGATCGGCATCCATCGTCACAACCACATCTCCAACACAAGATTCAAACCCTTTTTGGAGCGCTGCAGACTTTCCATAATTCCGTTGAAACTTAATCCCACGAACAAAATCATCCTTACGCACCAATTCTTCTATGATCGCCCATGATCTGTCCTTGCTACCATCATCAATGAGTAAAACCTCGAAGGAATACTTCCCGACCAATACTTTTTTGATCCAATCAATCAGATGTGGAAGAGATTCCTCTTCATTAAATAAAGGAACGACAATGGAAATTTGCTTTGACATATAAGGCCAAATTTAAGGATTATCTTTAAAGTTAACTCAAAATAATAGGATGCTTAAAGCTTTACGATCTTCTTTTGTATCCCATTTATCGAAATAAAATAAATACCAGAGGAATATCTATTTAAATCAATTTGTTCTTCATCATTATTTATAACTCCATTCATTAAAATAGCTCCATTTAAAGACTTAATGCTATAAAGTGAACCAACGCTCGATGCTGACACTGTAAAAATATCCTGAAAAGGATTCGGAGTCACAAAATAAGTTGAATAATATGATTGCTCGTTTAGGCCCGAATATTCCACCACTTCAAACAGATCAACTGCCGCCTCAGTAATATTAGGATTTCCAGCCAAATCAGACACTTGAAAAGAAACAGATATATTTGACGAATTCAATCCAAAGATGGAAACATAATACGGTCCACCATCCGACCAGTTCATCTCTTCACTTTGTGGTCCAAAAGAAATGACCTCTAGATTAATCCCATCACTAATAATTACATTTAAGGTATCATCAATTGCCCCTGGGCCATGGTTGCAAAAAAAGTCACTTTTAAAATTAATACGCGCATCAGAATAAGATGATAAATCCATAATTGGTGAACTAAGAATCGTATTACCATCATCTAAATCATCAAAATCTGCATCAGGGTTGTCCGCATTTCCAGTGACGTAGGCCATGTTGCCGCAATCACCATCAAAATCACCATCCATGACTGTATTATCGGTGGGGTTAGGCACACCTCTTTCCCACATTCCGGTAACTGCATTTCCAGAAACTGTCCAACCGAAGTCAAAGGTGAAATCATCATAATAGCCCTGTAATAAAACAATTGTCAAAGTATTTGTGGTGGGGTTAATATTTATTTCATCACAATACGTCAAAAATCCCCATTTACCAACATAAATACTGTGTAATTCACTATAAAAAAGAGCGAAAACATCCTCTCCAAAGACATTACTTTCTCCATCATATGTAATCAAGGAGTGAACCAACTTAATTTTAGCATTCTGTATAGGATTCCCAAATAAATCTTCCACCTTAATGGTCAATCCAAAGGGCTCAATGGGCACCAATTGAACATCTTGGGCTGAAACATCTCCTTGAGAAATACTTACTGAAATCGTTTGAGGTTCATACCCAACCTTCGAATAAGTAACATTATAAGTTCCTGATACAGGCATGCCTGTCGCATAAAACCCAATACTATTAGAAAGCTCCTCCTGATCATTTCCAACTATATCGACATCCACATTATCAATAGGCTCATTCGTAACCTGATTTGTAACGATCCCTTCAAGGTAAGCCGCTCTTTGGTAGTTAGGCTGTAAAACAAACAAACCTTCGGATCTATCTGACGCTAAAATAATCCCTGATGGCAAATAGGCATAAGCTCCCCAGCTTCCGTCATAAGTCGGAGTCTGTCCAGGATAAGTATCATAACTAGCAACCTCAATAAGATTGTACGGGTATTTGGCATCGTGAATGGTTATTCCATCTGCATAATAACTCGTTACCAAATAATCATTTAGAACAAACGTATTGTGCGGAATCACATCGGAACCAGGAGAGCTTTGAACACGGTCTAATTCGACAATATTGGTCACATCAGTAATGTCATAAGCCGCAATAAATGCATCTGGTAATTCATCTGTTGTATAGACTACCTCTCTATTGTCTGATGGCCAAATGTTATGGGTGAAAGAATCAGCAGAAATTTTTGTGCCTAATAATTGAGGGCTCGAAGGATCGGAAATATCCACGATACTTAAAAAGCCATCATTGACATGTGCTAGGTAAAGTGTGTCACCGAATGCTACTCCATCATGCACATACCAATTATCGAAAGCACCGACGAATGTAGGAGTCATAGGTGTCGTATTCACATCATATATTAGAACACCACCTTCTCCAAAATTAGCTCCAAATATATAGAGGTATCCAGCAGCATCAACATGACAATTATGAGCAGACTGCCATTCCAATCCCGGCTCCCCCGTGAAAATCGTTGAATTCAAAACATTACTTTCAGGCAAGGGAGACATATCAATAATGGTAAGTCCCTGCTCGGCCTCAGTGCTTATGTAGGCATAGTCACCAAAAACGGATGGATCTCTCCAAATACTATTGGTCCCAGGAAGCCAAAAAACCTCAACGGGGTTCGCAGGGTCGCTTAAGTTCATGATCGATGTACCGTCCTCGGTACCTACAATGGCATATTCATTGCCTTGTTCATCGACATATCCCCAAACATCATTAAGGCCTGTGTTATGAAGTGCGACAAAATCAGCTTGAGAAACAAAAGTTAAATCAGCTTGACCAAGTAAGGCTTTAAGAGAAATAATTAATGAAAATGATAAAAAAAATTTGAGTGAATAAGTTGAGGTGAGTGACATGATGTAATGTGTTTGTTATGATTTATAGATAGAAAATAAGAGCTAAAACGAACAAAATAATAATTACCAAATACTGCCAGACATCAGGGAAATACTTCCAAATCGTTTTTTTCCAACTCATTCTACCTTAAAAATACGGAATTAAATGAATCTCCTTATTTTTATAATTATAATTCAACAAGGATATATGAAATCTAAAATCAATACACTTCAAGAATACAAAGCAGTTTATACTGCTTCTGTTAATGAACCTGATCTTTTTTGGAGCGAAATTGCAAAGCAGTTTACATGGTCAAAACCTTGGGAAACGGTTTGCGAATTCGACATGGAACGTGCAGATTTCAAATGGTTCAAGGGGGCTAAAACAAACATTACAATCAACTGTATAGATCGGCACCTAAAAAAAAACGCCGAACATACAGCACTCATTTTCGAGCCCAATTCACCTAAAGAAGAAGCACAACACATCAGCTATAAAGAGCTACATGAAAAGGTTTGCAAAATGTCAAATGTCCTGATTGAAATGGGTGTTCACAAAGGAGACAGAGTCGCTATTTACTTGCCTATGATACCTGAACTTGCGATTAGTTTACTTGCATGTGCAAGAATCGGTGCTATTCACTCTGTTATTTTTGCTGGTTTTTCATCTTCGGCTTTGGCAGCAAGAATAAATGATTCACAATGTAAGATGGTGATTACTTCAGATGGGGGATTTAGAGGAAATAAAACGATTGATCTTAAAAGCATTGTGGACGAAGCCTTAATGCAATGTCCCTCGGTACAAAAAGTATTGATCGCCGAAAGAACAAAAACGGTCATCACCATTAAAAAAAATAGAGACTTTTATCTAGCGCCTCTTTTAGATGAAGCTTCAAAAATAAATGAAGCAGAACCAATGGATGCTGAAGACCCTCTTTTTATTCTTTACACCTCTGGATCAACTGGAAAACCAAAAGGAATGGTCCATACCACGGGGGGATATATGGTGTATACAGCCTACACATTTAAAAATGTATTTGCATATGAACAAAGGGATGTTTACTGGTGCACCGCCGATATTGGATGGATCACCGGACACTCCTATATTTTATATGGCCCATTATTAAACGGGGCGACCTCCCTTCTTTTTGAAGGTGTACCCACCTTTCCAAATCCAGGTAGGTTTTGGGATGTCATTGATAAATTTGGAGTGAATCAATTTTATACAGCACCAACAGCAATTCGTGCATTGGCAAAGGAATCCTTATCACATGTTCAAAACAGAAGTTTAGCCTCTTTAAAAATCATAGGAACAGTTGGAGAGCCCATTAATGAGGAGGCTTGGCAATGGTATCACAAGAATATTGGTAAAGAAAAGTGTCCTGTTGTAGATACATGGTGGCAAACTGAAACTGGCGGGATCTTAATATCACCACTTCCGCATATTTCACCTCAAATTCCAACATACGCTACCACACCTTTACCTGGTGTCCAACCCGTCTTAATTGACGACAACGGAAATGAAATTACCGATACCGAAGGCTCAGGAAAACTTTGCATAAAATACCCATGGCCTTCCATAGCGAGAACGATTTGGGGAGACCATAATCGCTATAAAGAAACTTACTTCACGGCTTTCCCTGGATACTATTTTACCGGCGATGGTGCCCTTAGAAATAAAGAGGGGATGTATCGAATCACAGGACGCGTAGATGACGTGATTATTGTCTCAGGCCACAACCTTGGAACAGCCCCAATTGAGGATGCCATAAATGAACATCCTGACATTGCGGAATCAGCCATCGTCGGATTTCCTCACGATATAAAAGGACATGCTTTATATGGCTTTGTAACACCGAATAAAGACCTACCTGACCTTAATGGGATGAAGGAAGCCATTAACACGCTCATTTCAAAAAAAATTGGCCCGATAGCCAAGCTTGATAAAATTCAATTCACAGAGGGATTACCCAAAACAAGGTCAGGTAAAATAATGAGAAGAATATTGCGAAAAATCGCGGAAGGTGATTTCTCGAATTTTGGTGACATTAGCACCTTGCTTAATCCAGAAGTCGTAGAGGAAATAAAAAATGGAAGACAAAATTAATACTGATCCCGATAATTGGCTGGAGATCAACAAAAAATCATGGGACACAAGAACCGATATACATATCGATTCGAAATTTTATGACGTTCTTGGTTTCAAGAAAAACAAGAATTCTCTTCACGGCATAGAACTCGATTTATTGGGTGATGTGAAAAATAAAAACATACTACACCTCCAATGTCATTTTGGCTTAGACTCCTTAAGCCTTGAGGTTTTGGGCGCTAATGTAACAGGCGTAGATTTTAGTGAGAAAGCGATAGCATATGCTGAAAAACTTAAAAAAGAGCTCCAACTAAATACAACTTTCCTTTGCGAAAACGTCTACGATTTAGAATCGATTAACAGCAAACCCTACGAAATTGTATTTAGTAGTTATGGAATTGTTGGATGGTTACCCGATTTAAAAAAATGGGCAGAAGTAATCAACAAGCAACTTGAAATAAATGGCAAATTTATTTTGGTGGACTTTCATCCGGCTTTATGGATGTTCGATGACGATTTTAAAGCTATAGAGTACTCCTACTTTAATGATAAACCTTATATAGAAATTGAGAATGGAAGTTATGCCAACAGAGAAGAGAAAAAAGAAATGACCTCAATTTGGTGGAGCCATTCGCTATCTGAAATCATGACCGCTTTTCTAGAAGAAGGCCTGGTGCTTAGTGAGTTCAAAGAATTTGATTACTCTCCTTTCGATTGTTTCAAACAGAGTATAAAAATTGCAAAAGACAAATATAGAATCAAGCACCTTGAACAAAAACTCCCTATGGTATATGGTATGGTATTTCAAAAAAAATAAACTAAATAAATTACCCTTTCTTTTCATTCTGTTATTGAGCATAAGCTCATGCGGAAACCCTGATGAATCAAATGAAATTAAACCTGGTATTGAACTCATGGTTCTAGGTACTGTTCAAGACGCAGGATCTCCTCAAATCGGCTGTAAAAAAAAGTGCTGTGCACAATTGCTTGCGAATGGCCTGACAGAAAGAATGGTCGTTTCCTTAGGGGCAATAGACCATATCTCTAAAACACAATATCTGTTTGAAGCGACACCGAACCTAAGCATGCAACTCAGCAATATGCAAAGGGTTTCAGGGTTTTCATCAATGCCAGACGGTATCTTTATAACCCACGCCCATATTGGCCATTACACAGGTCTTATGTATTTGGGGAAAGAAGCAATGAACGGCGATTCAATCAAAGTCTATTCAATGGATCGAATGGGCACCTTTCTTAATAGTAATGGGCCTTGGAATCAATTGGTGTCCAATGGGAATATAGATCTTCATACCATGCGGAAAAACAAGGAACTCGTTTTAAATAAGCGCTTAAGCATCACCCCTTTTCTTGTACCACATCGCGATGAATATTCTGAGACTGTGGGGTTTACAATTAAAGGACCCAATAAAAGTGCTTTATTCATTCCGGATATTGACAAATGGTCAAAATGGGAGGAAGATATTGTAAAGGAAATCGAAAAAGTAGACTATGCATTTATTGATGGAACTTTTTTCAGCGGAGAAGAAATTGAGCACCGGGACATCTCTGAGATCCCTCACCCTTTTATCCAAGAATCAATGACGTTATTCGAAAATCTAAACAAGGTAGAGAAAGCGAAAATTTACTTCATCCACTTTAACCATACCAACCCCGTTTTAGATCCCAATAGTAAAGCATCAAAAGAAATTCTTAAACGAGGGTTTAAGCTTGCCAGAAAAAATAATCGTTTCGCTCTATGACAAAAAGCTATGCCTTTACAAACTTTGAGGTAGAAACCCCATTCGTTGTATACACTTTAATCACATAAGTTCCTTTTTTAAAATCTGAAACCTGGGTAATATACTCTGCAAAAGTGCCTGTTGCATTCATTTGGTCGTTGATCAATATTCTTCCTGACAGATCTGTAATTTCGATTCGTGCTGCACCATCTATTTTGCCCTCAATTTCGATGGTCAATTCATTAATTACAGGATTCGGATAAACACTTATTTCATTTGACAAGATCGCTTCATCTATACCAAGAGAAAAACCAACAGAGAAGTCATACCGATGATGGCTGCCAAAGTCACCTGGGAAAATCTCAATATAGCTCCCTCCTACCTTACGGAGTCTGAAGGCTCCTGCTGTCTCTCCTTCGACTTGTGCTGAATACCAAAATGACAAGCCATCATCATCAGTATCGGTAAGAACTATAGAATAGCATCCCGGAGCCAAATCAAAGGTGTCTTTGTATTGTGTATTGTTTGTTAACTGTCCGCGCTCAAAAATCAATTCGCCAGCACCATCAAATAATTCGTAATAGTTTTCATTGGCCTTATTGTTCGTGGTAAACCAAACAAAAAATGGTCCGTCGATCAATTCAGGTGCGTCAAATTTAGAGGTGTTGACACTGTTTTGTAGATAGTCATCATTTCCAAATGCCCCATTCACATTGCGGACGTAGGCCGTAAATGTCATGTTCTGATCTAAATCAGTCCACCAAGCATTTGAGGTTACAGGAATTTCCACAATTTCTTCTTCCATGAAGCCAAGATTTCCTGTCCATTCATAATTGATGTTATCACCATAGGTGATCCAGCATTGGATCGTGCAGGAGGTTAAAGGTTCAGACCCTGTGTTTCTCAAAACAACCCGAGGATTCGAACAGGTTGGATTCCATTTTCTATAGTATTCATAATTACTTGGATTCAGTATCTCCGAAATTGCAGCATCGTTTTGAAAATTCGGTGCAGAATAAGAAATCAAATCAAAAGCTGCCCTGTAATTCCCACCACCTTGTCCTTGGTCAAAAGAAGGTACCTCATTGATTACATAATCTAATGCCACAGAATCTCCAGGCGTTACAAAAGGTGTTAATTCAAATTCATACTCCTTTACCTTGTCACCAGGACACCATCCTTCTCTAGCATAGGGCCAAGTTCCTCCTTGCCCAATCAAGGGGTTATTTCCGCAATCTTCCTCTTCAAAAATGTCCCATTCAAATCTCGTGACACCGTCAACCATTATACTATGGTCATTCGATACCCATTCGCAACACGCAGCATTCCCTACCTGTGCATGACCTGACATTCTCGTTTTAATTTTAAAACCTCCTGAGGTATCAGAAAGAATTATTTTTTTCTCAGCCAAAACTTCATCTGCAGCCATAGCTGCGAAGTTATAAGATCTAAAGTCAGACCAAATTGGCTCTCTTTTATGGACCTCTCTTGGCGGGGTTCCCTCAATAAATGCAAAACTTAAATCTAAAAGTTCTTGTGTGTTATGTGCTGCTAAATCGACTACCCCATTAAGGTAATCTTGATAATCGCTTACATCGTAGATCCAGGCAAATCCATTCGGACCAAGATCAAACTGAATCCCATAAGGTGTAATGTACCTTGCAATCTCAACATCATGAATAATTTCATAAGGTAATTGATAGTAAGTGATTTGTTCATTAGTGATAAGCTCAGAAGTAGCATAATCAAGTGAAGAAACTAAATTTCCTAAAATGTCAGTTTTTAATTCAGCGCCTCTAGGAGCACCAACAAAAGCATCCGTTATTTGAAAATGCCTATCCACGTTTTGAAACTCATAAATGACTTCTGGTTCAACACGGCTATCTTTCCAACGTAATTCTTCAGTCATCTGAGAAGTAACAGTTCCAGTTCCAAAAGCTATTTTCATACGATTTACTGAGTCCAAGCCTGCTAAAGGATATTCCGAAAAATCAAACATTCCCATTGAAGAAGGCATTAATAAATAATTATTAGGGCTCGCGTCGATAGCCACAGGTATATTATCGAAAGTATAAGCCACTTTTAAATCACTCCAATTTGGATGGGAAACATCAATAGATTTATGATACCAACTGGAAATTGTCGAAGCATCTAATGCAGCTGTGAAAATTTGTAACTCATCTATTTTACCTTTCCATAAATTACCTAGGTTTTTATTTGCTCCGATAACCAATCTGTGCAAGTAACCCACTGATTTTGTTAAACCAGATCCACTATGCCAAAGTGAGCCATCTCGATAAATAAACATCTCTCCTGTACTCTGGGTTTTGACAAATGTCCAATGGTGCCATTCATTGTCTATTCCTGCCGCAGACATATCTGCGTCAATACGATCATAATTTGACCCCTCTCCACAATCCCAGTACAACCTACCGTTGCTCCAAGGCATGTGTATATTTATAACCCTTTGATTTAATGTATCGTATGCCTCTAGTAATGAAGTGTTGGCACCTGTGTTCCCACCTCCTTTTACCCAAAGAGAAATCGTGAGGTCATCCCCCATATCTAGATCAGACATTTCTATAAGTGCATGATTAGAACCGTCGAATTCTAGAACCCCATTTTTAGCGCTATAATTCATAGCCTTTCCTGCTGTAATATCTTCTGTTTGAAATTCAAGTTCATTAGATGAAGGCACGGATTGATCAAAAGAAAATTCGACAATCAAATTGTCAGTACCATTCCAATTAAATGGTTGGTAGAAAAAAAACTTGTTTTCACCAACTTGCAACTCATTGCTTCCGAGAACATCTTTATTCAAGTCATATACCGACGTAAAACCATCCTCATGTAGATTAGACAAGGACGTTTCATTCGTTTCTTTAATTCGGATTAAAGGATGTAATAACTCTCCTCCATTCACAATATTTGAAACAAACAAGG
>TARA_B110000093_G_scaffold5364_1_pt1 | contig 39189 bp, 32 predicted proteins | sample TARA_B110000093 | Tara Oceans TARA_B110000093 (sample SAMEA4397390) | marine metagenome | biome: Polar Biome; feature: [MIX] marine epipelagic wind mixed layer (ENVO:01000061); material: water (ENVO:00002006), including particulate matter (ENVO:01000060) such as... | depth 10-100 m | reverse complement strand
TTTGTTGATATCGAAACTATCGAACAAAGAAGGAGTAGACTTTTTCATAACATTTTTACTTATTAGATCCGTAAAAGCCAAAACAAATTGAAGGCTCAAACACTATTAATTTAAACGTATTAAAAATGAATTGTTCAAAAAAAGAGAACAACGCACGTGAAACTATATTATTTAAACAGATGAAACTATATTACTTAAACTTTAATTTAATCAATTGGTTGCTAAGCCAAATAAAATTTGAATATTACTCCCTTTTGAATGAATATTCATGGCTATCCATCGAACAATCACAAAGTTAAATAAAAATCATTTCGCATCAAAAAATTCCTTTCTCGTTAGAAAAGAGCGTTATTTGTTTCTGGGCTTATCTTTGAAGTATATAAAAACCCGTTGTTTGTTGTTGTGAATCAAATTTGAGGGGAATAACCAAAAGTAACATCCAGATTATTAGCATAAGTGAAATAATACCCTTTTTATACTAAAATGAGATACGTAGTTTCGTGTAATAGCTAAGAGAATACACGTAAAAAGATTGAGATTGGGCTGCCTATAATTTTAATAATTCCTCGCGAACAAGGGTTGATATCACTTTGCCATCCGCTTTTCCCGCTAGTTTTTGAGTAAGCATACCCATGCACTTACCAATATCCTGTGGTCCTTGGGCTTGAATTGAAGTGATCACCTGTAAAACTTCATTGCGGACTTCATCTTCTGTTAACATTTTCGGAAGAAACTCTTCGATGATATTTGCCTCTTCGAGTTCATCTTTTGCTAGGTCTTCCCTACCCTGTTCGATATATAAAGTGTAAGTCTCTTTTCGCTGTTTGTATAGTTTCATGCAGATCTTAAGGACAACATCGTCACCTACATCATTTCCTGCTCCTGATGTTGCGGCCATCATTATCTTAGATTTAACATCTCTCAAGGTGGATAGACGCACCTTGTCTTTGGCTAGCATAGCAGCTTTTATCGCTTGGTTTATGGTGTCTGTAAAGGTCATTAATCTACGTTGTCATGTAAGAAACTATTATCACTTAAATCAGAACCGCCATCCTCATCTTCAGACAAGCCAAAGCGACTTGGTTTTTGCGCACTAGGTTTGCTATTATCGAGAAAAAGAGATCTGCGCTTAAATGCAGGCTCCTGCTCGTAATCAGAAATACCTTCTGCATTCTTTAGCTTTGAGGTATGTTCTTGAATTTTACTTACCCGGTCTTGGGTCATTCTCTGAAGATCCTCTGCAGTAGGCTTCTGAGGCTCGTCATCATCATCTAATTGATGCTTCACTACATCGTCGGAGGAGAATAAGTCATGTGAAGGCTCCTCGATCGTCTCATTAACGATTGTCTCACTGATTTCCCATGAAATAGGGCTTGAATCATCTTCCTTACTTTCTTCCGTTGAATCTTCATCGCTCAGGTCATGTACAATTTTTTCTTCTTCAGTTTCAGGTACCCGATTTACTTCCAATGCATTGTTCTGCTCATTAACCATTGGCTCAACTGTTTTTACAAAAGGCTCGTCTTCCGCTACCGTTTCGTCAGAAACCGTATGAGAAATAGGACCAGACAAAGGTTGTTTTATCTCTTTTGCCGACCCATCCTCTAGTTGCATATTTATACGTTCTGCTGGTTTATTCAAAGGAATGATTAAGTCCTCTGCAGTTGTAAAACCAGTAGCAATGATGGTCACCGACAGCTTATTCCCTAAAGAGTCATCACAGCCAACTCCAAAAATAACATCTGCCGTTGCTCCCGCCTCTTCTTGTACATAATCTGTAATCTCTCCCATCTCGTCCATGGTGATTTCATTCGATGAACAATAGCTTATGTTTAATAAAATATAATTAGCCCCATTAATATCATTGTCATTTAGTAGCGGGGAAGCTAAGGCCGTCGTAACAGCTTCCATGGCTCGATCTTCTCCTTCTGCTGTTGCAGAGCCCATGATGGCATGTCCGCTATTTCTAAGCACTGTATTTACGTCGTTAAAATCAGTGTTGATTAGGCCTGTTCTCGAAATCAACTCTGCAATACCCTTGGCTGCAACGGTTAAAATATTATCGGCGTGAGCAAAAGCAGCGGTTAAGCCCATGTTTTTGCCAAAATCTCTAAGGCGCTCGTTGCTTATGATTAATAAACTATCTACATTTTGACGCATGCGTTCCAAACCTGCTTCAGCTTGAAGACGTCGTTTTTTTCCTTCAAATTTAAATGGTACCGTAACAATTCCAACGGTTAGAATTCCGAGATCTCTAGCAATTTGTGCGATCACCGGACCAGCACCCGTACCTGTTCCACCACCCATTCCAGCAGTTACAAATAGCATTTTGGTATTCTTACTTAGCAATTCACGTATGTCCTCAAGATTCTCAAGGGCAGCGTTTTCACCAACTTCAGGCATCATACCGGCCCCTCGACCTTCTGTAAGCTCTGTTCCTAACTGAATCTTATATGGGACTGGAGAGATATCTAATGCCTGTCTATCTGTATTGCAGATAATAAAATCAACACCTTGAATTCCTTGATTGAACATGTGGTTCACAGCATTGCTACCACCTCCGCCAACACCTATAACCTTGATGTCTGAACTGTTTTCTTTAGGTATATCAAATTCCATATCTCTAGTTTTAACCTTGTTTAAATTTTATTAATCTTTAAAAAGATTCTCTACCCCGCGAAGCACGGTCTCAAAAAACTTTCCTTTTTTCACCTCTTCCTCTGCAACAGGCTCAACAACGCGTGCGTTTTTTTCAAAACCTTTAAGCATCAAGCCAATTCCAGTTGAGAAAATAGGACTCGTTAGACTTTCATCATTTGTGTTGGCTAAGTGCTCATTAGGGTATCCAATACGTGCATCCATACCCGTTAAATATTCAAACAACTGCGTAAGGTGTTTCAACTTTGATCCACCACCGGTAATGACTATTCCTCCAATGATTTCTTTAGCATATCCTGAGTTTTGAACTTCGTTATTGACTTTCTCAATAATCTCAACCATTCTTGCCTCGATAATACTGGCGAGATTACGAACCGTAATTTCTTTTGATTTCTGACCTCTTAAGCCTGGAATACAAACCACTTCCTTCTCACTGCTCTCTGAGGCCAATGCGCTCCCGAATTTAACCTTCAGTTTTTCTGCATGTCTTTCAAGAATTCGACACCCTGTTCTGATGTCTTGGGTGATTATATTTCCTCCAAATGGGATCACAGCGGTATGCCTAATGATGCCATCATGAAAAATAGCCACATCTGTTGTACCTCCGCCGATGTCAACAAGAACGATTCCCGCTTCTTTTTCTTCTTCACTTAAAACAGCTTCTGCCGAGGCTATGGGTTCAAGTATCACCTCGCTGATCTCTAAGCCTGCTCTACGGACACAATTGTAGATGTTTGCAACATTCGAAACCTGACCAGTAATGATATGGAAATTAGCCTCCAATCGCGCGCCTGCCATTCCAACTGGATCTTTAATGCCATGCTCGTCACCGACTTTGAATTCCTGAGGGACGACAGTAATAATCTCCTCACCTGCAGGCATTACCATATCATGGATTTCATTTACAAAAGCCGCAATGTCTTCTTTTGAAATTGTGTCTTGTCTATTTTGCCGCGTGTAACTATCGTTGGTTTGCATACTCTTTATATGCTGACCTGCGATACCTACTACAACGTTTTTTAGATTTAAATCTCCATCAGGACAATTACGTGCAGTATCCTCAATAGCGGCCTTTATCGATTTAATCGTTTTGTCGATATTAAAAACCACACCTTTTTTTACACCCAAAGATTCACTTTTCCCTTGAGATATAATTTCGATTTTGCCATGTTCGTTTTTAACGCCAACAAAACATGCGATTTTTGTTGTGCCAATATCCAATCCAACAACAACGCTTTTATTTACTGGATCAACTGACTTTTCTGCAAACGACTTGTCCTTCATATTTCAAAATTATTTCTGTGTACTTATTCCAACCTTCAAACGGCAATGCTTCTTTGTAAAAAACTTTGAGTCTGTGAAATTTATCCTCAACCTCCTTCACTGTACTTGCTTTGCCAAAAACTATTTTATGCTTACCCACCACTGGAATCAATATAAAATCCTGGTCTTTGTCTAAATAAACTTGTCCTATTAATGACTGCAGAAAGGGGTCATTACAAACATAATTTGAAATGCGATAGATATCATCTAAAAACCTAATACTTTTCAAGGAGTCGTTGTTGATAATCGAACTGAGGTTTTCTGAATTGACAAGGTCTGGGATGTGCCCTGAAAAAATAAGCGTCCTTGCCGTATGAATTGATGACCGCGCCATCTTGTTGCCATCGGAATCTAAATAATAGGAATTCCCCTTATCGGGAAAGACTCTTGCTATTGGCCGAATGAGTTCTAAATCAATGGTCCAGGAGCCACTTAAGCCTTTAAAAACCTCGACACTCCGAACTTCCTGCATCGTATCAAAAATGGCTTCTACCCTAAAGATATCTAGCTCAGAAACCTGATTTCTATCGCCGTACAATTGGTGTGTTTTCAAGCGATTTAATACCTCAATTTCGTTTAAAAAAGAATCCTGACCCTCTACATGAATATTGATATTAGGAAGATCCAATATGCTCTCACGATCTTTTTTCTTTTCAAAGACAAGAATAACAATGATGCCGCTCACAAAGCACAACCACAAAACAAATTTCATCCATTTCTTCATGATAGGGCTTCTATGTTTTGAGTTAAAATAAACTTTAGTGGGTCTACCATTCTATCGATATCCCCGGCTCCAATAGTAACAATCACCCCATCCGTCTTTTCTTTAAGGTATTCAAGTGCTTCAGAAGAGTTTAAAATCTTCTTATTTGTAATTCGAACTTTTGAAAGCAACCAATCACTAGAGATACCTATGATCTCTTGTTCTCTTGCTGCGTAAATTGGAAGTAGAATTAGTTCATCAAATCGAGATAGCTGATCCGCAAATGCAGATCCAAAGTCGCGAGTACGCGTAAACAGGTGAGGCTGAAAAACAGCAGTAATTCGCTGCCCTGGAAACATCATCTTCAAAGAATCAATTAAATACCTAAGCTCCTCAGGGTGATGGGCATAATCATCGATATATGTCAATGAATCTGACTTAATCTGCACATCAAAACGACGACGCACCCCTTTAAAGGAAGCTAATCCAGACCGAATAGAGGTTAGCGGCAAACCGAGCTTGTCCAATAAAGCAATACAAGCTAGTGCATTTAAAACATTGTGTAAACCAGGGATTCCTAATGAAAACTTAATGGACTTCTCTGACATTGTATCCGCCAAAAAATGCATCATTCCATCATCGTACTTAACATGATGTGCACAATAATCTGAGCCATCAGAATCAATACCATAAGTTACCGTTGGGCAAAGGGATCGCAAGGAGAGACTTTCATGAATAACGCAAAAACCATTTGGATCAATTTTCATTGCGTATTGTTGAAAACCATCCTTAAAACTAGAGGCGTCTCCATAAACATCTAGATGATCCGGGTCCATGGCTGTCACAATACTTGCCAACGGAGACAAATGTAGAAAGGACCTATCAAATTCATCCGCCTCCACAACAGCCCATTCGGAGTCTGTGTCCAATAGCAAATTGGAATTAAAATTAGAAGAAATACCCCCCAAAAAAGCATTACACTTCCAGTTGCTTTGATCTAAAACATGAGCCAACATGGCACTCGTAGTCGTTTTACCATGTGTACCCGCGACGCACAATCCCTTCATAAACCTAGTTATCAATCCTAAAACCTCACTTCGCTTATAAATGGTGTAGCCTTTTTCTTTTAGGTAAGCTAGCTCTCGATGTTCATCGGGAATCGCTGGCGTGTATACAATTAGCGTATTCGTAGCAGAAGAAACCTCCTGTTTTACTTTTTTACCTAAATCTTCAAAATGAATTTCACAACCTTCATGAATGAGTGCATCAGTTATTGCCGACTCATTCTTATCATATCCAGAGACCTTTTTTCCGTTTGCTTTAAAATATCTCGCCAAAGCAGACATACCAATACCCCCTATTCCTATGAAGTAAAAATTTGTATAATCTATGACTCGAGTTCTCATGTTTATTTTAGTAATGTTTCGCAAGCGTTAACAATATCAGCAGTAGCCTCTGGCTTTGCCAATTTTTCAATATTCTCGCACAATTCTTTTTTCCTTTGTTCTTGCTCCATCAATTGTAAAACTTCATCAATTAGTTGTTCTCTAGAATCAACATCTGCAATTAAAATAGCCGCTTTATTTCCAACCAAGGACATGGCATTTTTTGTTTGGTGATCCTCTGAAACATTAGGAGAGGGGACTAAAATGACAGGCTTGCCTACCAAACACAACTCTGATACTGACAAAGCACCTGCCCTTGAGACGATGATATCCGCCGCCGCATAAGCAGCATCCATCCTTGCAATAAATGGCATCAATTTAATTTGATTAGATAAACTTGGGAAGTCCGTCCTGATTTGATCATAATAGCCCTTCCCGCATTGCCAAATAAATTGAATGTTTCCTTGCGTTATTTTTTCCATTTCTTTTAAAATAGACTCATTTAGTGTCTTAGCACCTAGACTGCCGCCGATTACAAGAACCGTTTTTTGACCTTCTGATAAATCAAAAAGCTTAAGAGCTTCCGCTTTTGAAATCTCTATCCTCCCTAATTCTTCTCGAACAGGGTTTCCAGTTAATCTGATTTTATCCTTAGAAAAAAACTGCTCCAAATTCTGGTAAGCTGTACAAATTAATTTCGCCTTCTTGGAGAGTAAAATATTTGTTTTCCCAGGAAAAGAATTCTGCTCTTGAATCACGGTAGGGACACCAAGTATTTGAGCCATCTTAAGGGTTGGTCCACTAGCATAACCACCAACACCTATAACCAACTCTGGCTGGAAATCACGAATAATTTTTCGGGCCTTTAAAAGACTCTTAATGATTTTAAAAGGCAACAAGAGATTCGACAAACTCATTTGTCTTTTAAAACCCACAATAGGCAGGCCTTCGATTTTATAACCGGCATTTGGGACGCGTTCCATTTCCATCTTACCAACTGCTCCCACAAATAAGATTTCAACATCCGCATTACGCTGCTTAATTTCGTCGGCTATAGCAATAGCAGGAAAGATATGCCCCCCTGTACCGCCGCCTGAAATCAGGACCCTCTTAATTGTATTATTTCTCTCCATTGATATCAAAAGATGTAGCTGTCGCTGTTTTTTTATTATTCTTGTTCGCAATCGATTGAACAATTCCGATGGAAATACACGCCATAATCAAAGCTGATCCACCCATTGCCAAAAAGGGCATATTCTGGCCCGTCACCGGAAAAATCCCAGTACATACCAACATATTAATGGACGATTGAAACAATAAATGAATTCCAATGGCCAAGCACAAATAGGATTCAAAAAGCACATCACTTTTTAGAGCTATTTTAATAATCCGAAGTAATAAAATTAGATACAACAAGATCAATAATACGCCAGATATTAAGCCAAATTCTTCTATAAAACTAGCAAAGTAAAAATCCGCATATGCCTCAGGTATATACCCCTTCAACCGACCATCACCTACACCTTGACCAGTAATAGAACCATTGTAAATCGCTAATTCCGCATTGTTCGCTTGTGCGTTTTCAATTCCTGCACTCTCATCACTGAACTGACGAGTGACACGCGCTTTCCAGGTATCATATCTCGGCAAGAGATCCAAGGAGGGGAAAGCCTCATGAACAGTGATAGCCATTGTTAGCAACAAGACTCCTGCACCTATAATACTCAACCACTTCTTCCAAGGGAATCTTCCAATAAACAACAGTATCATTGAAATAAAAAAGAGCATCAGTCCCGTAGACAAATTGTCAACTAAAATGATCCCACAGATAACAATTATTGGAACAAGAAGCGGAAGAACACCCTCCTTCCAATCGTTTAATTGTTTTTCTTTTTTGACAAGAATCTTAGATAAATAGATCATCAAAGCAAGCTTGGCAAAATCTGATGACTGAAAAGTTAAACCAATAAATGGCACACGAATCCAGCGATCCGCGCCGTTTACATTTATTCCAAAGAACATGGTGAATAAAAGAAGGCCTATGGCTAAATAATAGGCAAACTTACTAATTTGATAGATGTATTTTGAGTCAATCCTATGAATGACATACATACTAACAAAGCCAATTACAACATACAAAAGATGCTTGGACAAATAATAAAAAGGAGTACCCCCTTCTATTTTAACCAATACAGGCACAAAACTGTACACGGTTACCAATGAAAATGCCATGAGCAAAATGACAATCATCCAAATGACTGGATCGCCTTTAAGGTATTTTAAGTAGTACCTCATTTCTTTGTTTGAGAATTAATAATTTGATTTTCAAAGAATCGCATACTATATGCACTATCGGCGTCAGAAGCTGTAAGCAAAAGAATTCCCGGCCTAAAGGAACAAGATTTTAGATGAGAGATAGCATCAGATAATGAAGCTGTTGAGATGATTATATCTGAACAATGATCAAGATCATAGCCACCATAAACGATGAACTTACTTATTTTCTTTTTTTGTAAAAAACGGCCATTGATAAAGCCTTTAATCTCGTTTTGATTTCCAATCCATAATATATCAAAAGGGAAATTCAATATGGTTTTTTCCAAAACAACCAAATCCGGATGAAGACATGAAAAAGTATCCATGCCAAGATATTTCCCATGCGGCTTTAGGCATGCAACCGCATCCAGACTTCGATCTAATTGAGATTCCTTTCTAAGTCCTAATTTATTATTTTGAAAATCGGATTTACTCATTTTAAAGCATTCTCACCGCTTGCTTAAATTGATTTCCTCGGTCCTCATAGTTTTCAAACATATCAAAACTAGCACAAGCCGGAGAAAGAAGAACAGCCTCATCTTTACGTGCAAGGCGATAAGCATAAGCAACAGCCTCAACAGCGGTTCTTGCCTCGACCAATGTTTCTACTTTGGAAGCGAAAGCTTCTTTGATTTTCTCATTGTTCTCTCCAAGACAAATGATGGCCTTTACTTTCTCATCAACAAGTGCTAATAACTCATTATAGTCATTGCCTTTGTCAACGCCACCAACGATCCAAACCGTAGGTTTTTCCATGCTCTCCAGGGCAAACCATGTGGAATTAATATTTGTAGCTTTTGAATCATTAATGAACTCAATGCCATTAACCTTTGCGACAAACTCAAGTCTGTGTTCGACATTCACAAAGTCCTCTAAACTTTGTCGCACGATATCCTTACGAATTTCTACTATTCTAGCCGCAATACCTGCAGCCAAAGAATTCTGGGTGTTGTGCTGACCCTTTAACGCTAAATCATGAATGGACATAGTTAGTTGTTCTTTTATATTGATTATTAATTCTTCCGATTTTAGATACCCCCCGATTTCCTGTGGGCTTTTTATTGAAAAGCTAGCCACCTTCATAGGAAGGTTCATGCTGGCAACTTTTTGATTGATTATAGGGTCATCTGCATTATAGATGAACCAATCCTCTTGGGTTTGATTATTGGTGATTCTCATTTTAGAATCTGCATACAGATTCATATCATTCTCATAACGATCCAGATGGTCTGGAGTAATGTTTAATAAAATTGAAATGTCTGCCTTGAAATGCGCTAAATCATCTAATTGAAAGGAACTCAACTCTATAATGAAATAATCCTTTTTGGAAGCAGCTACTTGACGCGCTAAACTTTTCCCCACATTTCCGGCAACACCAACATTCAGGCCTGCCTTTTTGAAAATATGATACAGCAACATTGTCGTAGTTGTTTTCCCGTTACTTCCCGTTATACAGACTGTTATAGCATCCGTGAATTTGGAAGCAAATTCAATTTCAGAAACGATATTCAAGTCTAGTTCTCTAAGCTTTTGAATAATTGGAGCAGAAGAAGGAATACCTGGAGATTTTACTACCCATTTCGCATTTGAAAAACGCTTTATATCATGACTTGATTCTTCAAAATCGATGCCTTGCTTCTGTAATTCGCTCCGGTACTTATCCTGTAACTGACCGCCATCAGAAACGAATACTTTTGCTCCCATTTTTTTAGCGAGCAAAGCTGCGCCAACACCGCTTTCGCCGCCACCAATAATTGCGATATTTTGGTTTTCTAATTGCATTAACGAACCTTAAGAGTTACTATGGTTATTACCGCTAACAGGACCGCCAAAATCCAGAATCTAGCTACGATTTTAGCCTCATGCATGCCTGATTTTTGATAATGATGATGCAGTGGTGCCATTTTAAAGATGCGCCTGCCTACACCATATTTTCTCCGAGAATATTTGAAATAGCCAACTTGGAGTATGACCGAGATGTTTTCTATCAGAAAGACACCACACAATACAGGGATTAATAGTTCTTTTCGAATGGAAATGGCAAAGACAGCTATAATCCCTCCAATTGCAAGACTCCCTGTATCACCCATAAATACCTGAGCGGGGTAGGAATTGAACCATAAAAAACCAATACACGCCCCCACAAAAGCAGAAATAAAAACCACGAGTTCTTCAGCAAAAGGAATATACATTACATTCAAATAATCTGAAAAACGAACATGTGAACTTACATATGCCAAAATAGCAAGTGCAATTCCGATGATCGCAGAAGTACCCGTAGCTAGACCGTCAAGGCCATCTGTCATATTTGCGCCATTAGAAACGGCAATCACAATAAAAATGACAATCGGAATGAAAATCAACCAACCATAAGATGAATTGCCCCCTAATAACCATTTGTAATTGAATTCATTATCCTTAACAAATGGAATCGTCGTGGTCATCTCATCCGTTTCAACCCACTTAAAAGACTGATCGTCTGAAGTAGTATGTTGATGTGAAACCATTTTTTCATTGGCTTTTAGCTTGTAGTCATTTGATACTCTTTTATGAACCACGACATCATTGGAGAAATACAGCACCGATCCCACAATCAATCCTACTCCAATTTGACCAAAAACCTTAAACCTGCCTTTGAGCCCTTCCTTATTCTTTTTGAATACCTTAATGTAATCATCAATGAAACCGATTAATCCAAGCCATATGGTGGCTAGCAACATGGTAATGACATATACATTATCCAATCTCGCGAAGAGTACCGTCGGTATGATGATTGCACCAAGAATAATCAAGCCCCCCATAGTTGGAGTACCCGTCTTTTCAATTTGGCCAGCCAATCCCAAGTCTCGAACCGTCTCTCCAATTTGTTGTTTCTGTAGCTTGTAAATGATTTTCTTTCCCAAAACAATTGAAATCAACAAGGAGGTAATTAAGGCGAGGGCTGAACGGAAAGAGATATAGCTAAAAAGCCCCGCTCCCGGAAAATTATATTTTTCAAAAATTTCAAACAGATAGTATAGCATTAATTATTCATTTGGTTTGTAAAATCACTTGCGATTTGAAAGTCATCGAAGTCATAGCGTACTCCGCTTATTTCCTGATATTTTTCATGTCCCTTTCCGGCAATCAAGACAACGTCGTCTGACTTCGCTAGTTTTATTGCCAATTTTATAGCCTCCCTGCGATCGTTAATGGTAAAAGCCGCATCTTTCTGGACCTTACTTAGTCCTTCCTGCATATCCTCTAGAATAAGCCCAGGGTCTTCACTGCGTGGGTTGTCAGAAGTCAGTATAAGCTCATCGCTCATTTCACTAGCCAACAAGGCCATAATTGGACGTTTCTCTTTGTCACGGTCACCACCGCAACCTACAACCGTAAGAATTCGAGAAGTCGTTTTTTTAATCGCAATAATCGTTTCAAGAACATTTTCTAAAGCATCTGGCGTGTGTGCATAGTCCACAATCACCGTAGGGCCTTTCATTACTTTTAAGGATTGAAAACGACCTTCTACGGACTGCAGGTTACTAAGTGCACTTAATGTCTCAATCTTATCTTCTCCTAAAAGAATAGAAACCGCATATACCGTGAGTAAGTTGTAGGCATTAAATCGCCCTATGAGTCGCGAGTGAAATTCGATCCCGTCAAGATCTAAATGCAAACCAGAAAGCTCATTTTCTATCACCTTTGCTTTAAAATCAGCAGGCGATCTAAGGGCATAATGAAGCTTTTTTGCTTTTGTGTTTTGAAGCATCACCTTACCATTCTTATCATCTATATTAACAAGCGCAAATGCCTCTTTGGAAAGGCAATCAAAAAAGTGTTTTTTGGCAGAAATATAGGACGCAAAAGTCTCATGATAATCTAAGTGATCATGGGATATATTTGTAAACACACCACCAATAAAATTCAATCCATAAACTCTGTTTTGAACAATCGCATGCGAACTCACCTCCATAAAACAATAGGCACATCCAGCATTGATCATTTCACGCAACAAAGCGTTCAGGGCTATTGGTTCTGGTGTCGTATGGGTAGCCTTGACCTCACTATTTCCTATTTTATTGACTACCGTAGATAATAAACCTGAACGATAACCGCGGCTCGTAAACAAATCGTGCATCAATGTAGCACAGGTCGTTTTACCGTTCGTGCCAGTAATGCCTACAAGCTTTATTTCCTTTGATGGAGAATCATAAAATGAATCCGCAAGTAATGCTAATGCCTCTGAAGAATTATCAACCTTTACCAAACAAATGTCAGATTCGCTAAAGGATACATCGCGGTCAACAACAAATACACGACAACCATTTGCATGTGCTGACTTTAGGTAATCATGCCCATCGACCGATACGCCTTTCACAGCAACAAACAGAGATCCTGAATCGCAACGCCTTGAATCAAACTGAAGCGCATCAATTACAGGGGCACTTGACCCACTTAGAATGGAATGCTTAATCGATTTCAATAAATCTGTTAGCTCTTTCATCAGTTCTTCAAAGTCAATTTGATTAATCTTCCTTTTTCTATATCAGTGCCCTCAGGAATAGACTGATAAACTACGGTACCATATCCGCTAATCTTCACAATGACCCCCATAGACTCTAGTAGGTAAATAGCATCTTTCGCTGTCATACCCTGCACATTGGGAACAACGTTTTCTTTCATACTTCTAGGGATCAAATTAATTTTCTCCTTAGGGCTCACTTGAGCGATCCACTTACCGCCACCAACGACATTATGCTCGTATCCAAGTTCGGCCAACACATTAGACACGTCCGATTTTGATCCTGCTTTTATTCGGGGTAAACTCTCTGATTTAACCGATCCTTCATTGACTGCCTGATGGTACTTTAGATTAGATGCGAATACCTTGTTGGCCACAGCTGCAAAAACCGTCCCTGAAACTTTGGCTCCATAGATGTTTTTTTTAGGCTTGTAGATTACTACAATGCAAGAATACAAAGGCTTTTCTGCAGGGAAAAACCCACAAAATGACGCTTGGTATTCCGATTGAGATCTTTTCAAAAACTCTCCTGAAACATCCAACAACTTAACCGTCCCCGTTTTACCAGCAATCTTGAACATAACACTCTTTAAGTCCTTTCCGGTCCCGTTTTCCATAACCCCAACAAGACAGCTCTTGACCTGGTCAATTGTAGATTGACGGCATATCTTTTCATCCAGAACCACAGGGTCAAAGGAGCGAACTACTTGTCCCGAATTTCTAATTTCCTTAACAAATTGAGGCTTCATCATCCTGCCGTTATTCGCTACCGTATTATATAGATTCAGCGTCTGTAAAGGCGTCTGCTCTAGCTCATAACCTATAGCCATATACGGAATAGAAATGCCAGACCACTCTGAAGAACCCGGCCTAGAAACCTTAGGCTTTGGTTCTCCTGCTATTGAAAGCCCCAAGGGCCGAGTAAGACCAAATTTTTCGAGCTTGGTAATGAATTGATGTGGTTCGTTTTTATAGACATCATTGATGGTTGGTGCAATTACATTTGAGGATTGCTCAAAAGCCTCTTTCAAAGTAATCTTGCCATATCCATGACCATAATTTGAGTCGTACAAAGGCTTCTTTGAACCCTTAAAACGATACTCCCCCGTAGCATTAACCTCAGAGTCTAAAGTCAACCTACCATCTTCAAGCACAGCCATTAATGAAGCTAGTTTGAAAGTCGAACCAGGTGCTGAAAGACGACCAACGGCATAATTATAGGACTCAGAAAAAGTACTATCCTCATTCCTTCGTAGGTTAGAAATTGCCCTGATGTAACCTGTTGAAACCTCCATCACAACGACACATCCGTGAGACGCATCCATTGTTATGAGCTGCTTTTCTAGCTCTGAATGAACAACTTCCTGTATATCAGAATCAATTGTTGTAACCACATCGGAACCAGACACGGACTCTTCTATGATTCGCCCCGTCTTTCTCCATCCATTCGCAAAACGTTGCTCAACTTGCTCCCCAGCTTTACCCGCTAGATAATCATGATAAGCCCCTTCTATGCCTACCGAATATGTCTTCCCATCAATCTCTTTGTGATAGCCTAAAGTTCTTCTTGCCTGCTGTCCTTTTGGGTTTTTACGTACGGTATTCTCTTGATTCTGACCATCAATAATCCCTCCCTTATTTCTACCTTTATTAAATAAAGGAAGTTCACGCAAGGCCTTTCTTTGTTCATTGGTGACCTGTTTTTGAATCAAAACATAGCGATTTCCCATCGCTCTAGCCTTCCGCAATTGATTTGAAATTACATGGGCTTCTTTCCTTTGAAACATCTTACTGATGCCTATTGCCAAAGAGTCTATTTTCGATTCAAACAGTTCTGTTGATGCGACCGTAGGATCCATATAAATATCGTAGTAGGAAACAGTGGTAATCAAAGGGTTTAAGTCCTTATCCAAAACGTCACCATATCTAGGGTCATCAGAAACGATGCGTTCTTGTATCTTCCTCTCCCCAGGAAAAGAACCTGCAGATTTCTCAGAAAACTGTATGGAAATCACCATCCAGACGACTAGCATCATTATGGCCACAAACCCAAAATAAATAAGGTATGCCCTGTAGGTCAAGAAATTCTTGCTCTTGTCTTTCATTCCGACGAAGGTTTTAGGCGTATTACTCTTGTGGCATTTAAAGACTCTTTCAACTGTCTCTCTTGTAGTCTATCCACCAAGTTCTGGCGGCGTGTCTCCGTTTCAAATATTGTTTTTACCTCAAGAAAGTCTGCCGCGTTCTGGTTAATCTCAACTTGTGTCGAACGAATTTCATCTTTGACTTGCTTAACGTAATAACCTTTAGCCACGAAAAGAATAAGTAGGAAAAGGCTAAAGAAAATAAAGGGAAGGTTGTTCAAGACAAATGACTTTGTCAAGAATTCCCCATTAAGAATTTGAGCAAAAGCATTTGATTTCTTTTTTGCTTTTCCCGTCTCTTGAAATGGGTTACCCGAATTGTTTTCTTGTTTAGACATTCCGTTCTCCTATTCTTAATTTAGCGCTTCTCGAACGCGTGTTTTCTTCTTGTTCTTTTTCATTTGGAATTATTGGCTTTCTCGTGACTTCCGTAAAAGGCTTTATCGGATTTCCATAAAAATCTTTTTCTAATTCCCCCTCCAGGTTCCCTTTCTTTAAATAATTCTTCACCAACCTATCCTCTAGAGAATGGTAGGACATAACGACAAGTCTTCCTCCCGGCCGAATAAGATCAGTGCATTGCAACAAAAGGTCTTCAAGAACTTTTATCTCTTGATTGACCTCAATTCGTATCGCTTGAAAAACCTGGGCGTAATACCTGTTTTCTTTGAATCTTGGAGCGAAACCCGATAAAAAAGAAATTAATTCCTGAGTAGTGCGAAGTGAATTTCCTTGTCGAAATTTGACGACCTCATAGGCAAGCCTTCTGGCATTTTTAACTTCTCCAAAATTCCTAAAAACCCTACTCAACTCTGACTCATCACTTTCATTAAGAAAATCGACAGCTGTCATGGTAGCCGAAGTATTCATTCGCATATCGAGCTCTGCATCGTTTCGAATTGAAAAACCCCGATCCCCTTCATCAAACTGATGAGAAGAAACACCGAGGTCAGCGAGAATCCCATCCACTTTCTTAATTCCCTTAAGCCGAAGTTGATTGCTTAGAAATGAAAAATTAGATTGAATGAAATGAAAATTTGGAGCCTCCCAAACATTTCGACGAGCATCCTCATCTTGGTCAATAGCATACAAAGCGCCCTTGCTTGAAAGCTTTTCAAAAATAGAACGTGAATGCCCACCCCCTCCGAAAGTCGCGTCAACATAAATGCCATCGGGATTGATGTCCAAGCCCTCGACACAAGCGTCGCGCAAAACTGGTATGTGATATGTGTTATTCTTTTGGTTCATCCAAGTCTCCCATTACTTCATTTGCTAAATCTGCAAAGTCCGTTATGTTATCTTCAATCATATTGAAGTACTTGGATTTATCCCAAATCTCTATTCTATCATTATAAGCGATAAGCATTACTTCTTGACCTAGACCTATTCGATCAGTATGCGCAGTGGGTATTAAAACACGACCTGCATTGTCAAGAGCAATCTGCTTAGCTCCTTGGTGGAACAAACGATAAAACATTCGATTTTTCGGCTTAAACAAATTCATTTTAGACAAACGCTCACTCATCCGTTCCCAATCCATAATTGGGTAAAGTGTCAGACAGTCTTCAAATCCTTTGTTTAACATAAAATCACGCTGGGCAGTCGGAGACAACTGCTTTCTAAGACCAGCCGGGAAGAGAAACCTTCCCTTGCTATCTAATTTAACCTCAAATTCTCCTACTAATCCAGCCATAACGAAACTTATGAGTAAAAATAATGGAATTTTACCACTTTTTACCACCGATATTCAAATTGTTCATAACTTATAACGATGGTTTGAATATTTTGTTTCAAAAATACACCCATTAACCATGTTAAACAACAATTATAGCCCTTAATTACATTGTGGTAAAAAGTGGATAACTATTTTTTATACATGATTTTGTTGAAAGGATGATTATTTACTTTTGAACTGTGAAAATCAAGATGAAATACTGGCTACTGCTGCTCACGCTATCCATTATCTGGGGAAGCTCCTTTATTCTTATGAAAAAAGCCATGTACACCCCAGAAGGAGATGTTACTTTTACTTCAAATCAAGTGGCAGCAATGCGCATACTCATTGCCAGCATGACGCTCCTGCCTTTCGGAGTGAGAGCTTTGATAAAAGTTGATTTCAGAAAGGACCTGTTGTCCTTTGTAATCGTTGCCGTTTGTGGGAATCTATTGCCCGCCTTCCTATTTACCTATGCAGAAACAGGCATCTCATCAGGACTCACGGGAATGCTCAATAGTACAACTCCTATTTTCACAATTCTCATTGCTCTAGCGGTATTTAAAGACAAAATGACCTTGCGCCAACTCATAGGAGCCTTAATTGGATCCATTGGAGTTGGTTTACTATTGTATTTCGGGAAGAAAAACTCAATGCACGGTGAATGGTCCCATATAATCAGTGTCGTATTCGCAACACTTTGTTACGCGATTAGCCTCAGTGTAATTCGTTACAAATTGAGTCATTATAAATCCCTAGACATCGCTTCAATCGCATTCCTATTTTTACTCGGACCATCGCTCTATATTTTCATTTCGGAAGGAACCATAGCGTCTTTTAAAAACACTACTGAGATACGAAATAGCATCGTCGCGTTATCCATACTATCGGTCGTAGGCACTGCATTTGCGCTCTTTATTTTTAATACAATAATCAAAAATACTTCCGCCCTTTTCGCAAGCTCTGTCACCTACTTCATACCGATTGTAGCCGTGCTTTTTGGATTGCTATTCGGAGAACAAATTAGCCTGCCTCAAATCGGAGGAATGTTCATTGCCTTACTCGGGGTTTTCGTCGCAAATTACAGCGGTAATAAAAAGTCTTTATGATTTAGCAATTAATATTTTGATGCATTAGAAGAAAATAGTATCTTTGCTCTCCAATTTTGGATAACTTATAATGTAATTGTTATGTACGCAATAGTAGAGATAGCAGGGCAGCAATTTAAAGTGCAAAAAGACCAGAAGGTTTACGTCCATCGTTTGGAAGCAGAAGAAGGCTCAAAAATTGAGTTTGATCAAGTTTTGCTTTTAGATGATAATGGAACGATTAACCTAGGCGCCCCGGCTATAGAAGGTGCAAAAGTCACCGCAACGGTAGTCAATCACCTTAAAGGAGATAAAGTAATTGTCTTCAAGAAAAAACGTAGAAAAGGCTACAGGAAAAAAAATGGCCACAGACAGTCATTTACTGAATTGTCTATTACTGGAATTAAAGTTAAGAAACAGCCGGCGAAAGCTAAGGAGGCATAAAATAAAATATCATGGCACATAAGAAAGGAGTCGGTAGTTCTAAAAACGGTCGAGAATCACAGAGTAAAAGATTAGGTGTTAAAATTTTTGGTGGACAAGCTGCAATTGCAGGGAACATTATCGTTCGTCAAAGAGGTACACAACACCACCCTGGCATCAACGTAGGTATTGGAAAAGACCATACGCTTTATGCTTTAGAGGATGGACTCGTTGAATTCAAAAAGAAAAAAAACAACAGATCATTTGTTTCGATCGTTCCTTTGGACGTAGAAACTGAAGCTTAAAAACTTTAAAATGAATTGAAAGGTCGGCATTAGTCGGCCTTTTTTGCTTTCTAGAAACTATATTTGATATATGAAATTGAATAGAAAACAGCGCTTTATTGCATCTATATTAAGCGGAACCGCATTGTTTTTAGCTTTTCCACACACGGGTAGCTTGACCCCATTAATTTTCTTAGGCTTTGTCCCCTTGCTTATTATTGAAGAAAACATACTGGAATCAAGCTTACCCTCGCGACTCTTACTTATCCATTCTTTTGTCGCTTTTCTATTATTCAACATCGGTACTTCATGGTGGATTTGGAATGCGGATGCAGGCGGTGCTATTTTCGCTTTTTTATTTAACACGACCGTTATGATGGTTGTTTTTCAAGCTTTTCATTTCACCAGGAAACACATTGGAAGTAAACAAGGCTACCTCTCTTTTCCATTCTATTGGCTAGGCTTTGAATACTTGCACAATCATTGGGAATTCGCACACCCATGGCTCACTTTAGGCAACACTTTTTCTATTAGGACAAGCTGGATTCAGTGGTATGAATTCACTGGAGTTTCCGGTGGTTCACTCTGGGTATTAACCATCAACCTCTTATGCTTTTTGATATTCAGAAATTGGAAACGAAAAGTAGCAATGAAGGGGCCTTTAATGATTCTTGGCATGTTCTTGGCCATTCCATTAATAACATCGTTCATTCTAAGCGCGAAGTTAAACTCAGAATTATCATTAATAAAAAACAAGAAATACCTAAATGCGGTCATCGTGCAGCCCAATGTAGATCCATACAACGAGAAATTTGATCCCTCTACTTTTTTTAATCAAAATCAAAAGATCCTAAAACTTGCTGCAACTAAAATTAAAAAAAATACAGATTTAATTCTTGCGCCTGAAACGGCAATCAGCGGCACCTTTTTAGAGTCTCGGATCAAGTCTCTATTTATATACCCTATGTACCGAGATAGTCTTAAAAAATGGAATACAAATCTTTTAATAGGCGCCTCAACCATGGTTCTTTTTAACAAGAAAAACTCCACTGCTTCTCGCCTATTAGAAAACGGGGATTTTATCGAATACTATAACACGAGTCTTTTGTTAAACCCTAATGAGGAAACAAATTTTATTCATAAATCAAAATTAGTGCCCGGTGTTGAACAAATTCCTTACTCATATTACTTTCCCTTCCTTGAAACCTTAGCTATAGAAAACGGTGGCATTGTTGGCTCACTAGGGATTGAAGACTCTGTTAAGATTGTTCAATTGGGTATTGGGAAAATAGCACCAATTGTATGCTATGAATCTGTTTTCAGCGAGTTCGTAGCTACCCAAACCAATATAGGAGCCCAATTACTATGCGTCATCACAAACGACGGATGGTGGGGAGACACACCTGGATACAAACAGCACTTTAGCTTCGCTCGATTACGGGCAATTGAAAACAGAAGATGGCTAATTCGCTCTGCAAACACGGGTAAAAGTGGAGTTATCAACCCCGCAGGAGAAATCGTAGAAGAAACGAGATGGGGAGCAGAAAAAGCTTTGAGCTCGGAAGTTCAATTACTAAATACAAAGACAATATACACGGTACTTGGGGACTACCTAGGCAGAAGCTCCGCATTTCTAAGTGTCTTTATTTTCATCTTCGCAATATCAAAAAAAATAAAACCCAAAAATCGAAAAGGGGTCACCTAAGCAACCCCAATCCCATCAATCAACAACCATTAATTACTCTCTACATTCTTAATGTTCATCAAATGTAGCATTATTTTACTTAATGTCAACATGACACTTATTATATTTTTAAAAGTTGGGGTTTAATTAACCATTTAAAAGATAAAATGTCTTACAAGATAAATTTCAATTTTTTCTTTCCATATTTAAGATATGTCCGAGAAAGAAATAAAAGAGCACCAATTATACATTTCGAGTTTTAGAGTCTTATGGCAGCTAATGAGAGAAAATCATAGGCATATAAGGTCAAAAAAAATGTTCTTAAAAATTATATTTTTCACAACAATAAGCGCCCCATTTAGATGGATACAAATTATCATATACAGAAGGAGAATTAACGCAGTGGATCTTAAAAAATCCGCTCCAATATTTGTAATAGGTCATTGGCGTAGCGGTACAACACACTTGCATTATTTAATGGCGAAAGACCCTCGGTTTTCGCACCTAGAAGCTTTTCAAGCATTCTTTTTTAGAGTCGCACTTATATCGCAAAAAACAATGAAGCCTTTACTTAATAGGCTCATGCCTAAAACTCGACCACAAGACAATATCCTAATTAATGCCGCAGCTCCGACCGAAGAAGAGCATCCGCTAACAAACCTGACACATCGCAGTGCCATGCATTCATTTTTTTTTCCTAAAAATCAAAATTACTTTACTAAATACCATCTATTCAGAACCTCCGGAAAGTCTATTTTAAAATGGAAAAGAAGCTATGAATCTATGCTCAAAGAAATTTCTTTTTACAATGGACAAGACAAGAGATTATTACTTAAAAACCCGCATAACACAGCCCGTATAAAAGTATTATTAGAATTATTTCCAGAGGCTAAATTTGTGTTTATTCATCGAAACCCATATGAAGTTTTTCAATCCACAACACATCTATACAAGACCACTATACGAACCCAGTTTTTAAACGAATTCAATGATACCGAAATAAAAGAATGTGTATTGAACTGCTATGAATTAGTCATGAAGCAGTATTTAGAGTTAAAAGAAAGGATTCCAAAATCACAGTTGGTCGAGATTTCGTATGATGATTTAACAAAAAACCCGATGACATGCCTCGAGCACATTTATGACGCACTTAAAATCTCAGAATTCGAGAGCGTTAAACCAATTTTCAACACCTACCTTGCGCAACAAAAAAATTATAAAAAAAATAATTTCAAAGCCCTCCCTGAAGCGATAAGATCTGAAGTTAAAAACAGATGGGGTTTTGCATTTAAAGCTTGGAATTATCCTTTTTGACATTGTTCTAAAATGACATTTTAACTCAAACTTTTTGATACCTTTGTTCTGTTTTAAAGACATAAACTCATGAGTATCTACTTAGATTTTGAAGAACCTATAAGGGCTATTGAAGAGCAAATAGAAAAGACGAAAGAAATTGGTGACACTTCGGATCTGGATATGACCGACAAGATCCAAGAGCTAGAGCAAAAGCTTAAGAAGAAAACCAAGGCAATTTTCACCAGCCTTACTCCATGGCAACGCGTACAATTGTCTAGACACCCTGAAAGACCTTATACATTGGCCTACATAAATGCTATAACAGAAGGTAAATTCATTGAACTTCACGGTGATAGAAATGTCAAAGACGATAAGGCGATGGTCGGTGGTTTTGGTCTTTTAGATGGCAAATCGGTCATGTTTATCGGACAGCAAAAAGGAGTAAACACCAAAATGAGACAGTATAGAAATTTTGGAATGCCCAATCCTGAAGGATATAGAAAGGCACTGCGCCTGATGAAACTCGCTGAAAAATTCAATAAACCTATTGTGACCTTTATTGACACGCCAGGTGCGTTTCCTGGACTTGAAGCCGAAGAGAGAGGTCAAGGAGAAGCTATAGCCCGAAATATTTATGAAATGATGAGGCTCAAAGTACCCGTGATTTGTATAATCATCGGTGAAGGGGCGTCAGGCGGGGCACTAGGTATAGGCGTCGGAGATAAAGTTGTCATGCTCGAAAACACATGGTATTCTGTCATCTCTCCCGAATCATGTTCATCCATTTTATGGCGATCATGGGAGTACAAGGAGCAGGCTGCCACTGCATTAAAACTGACTTCGAAAGACATGACCTCAAACAATTTGGTTGATGATGTTATAAAGGAACCTATTGATGGCGCCCATCGATCAGAGCACCTCATTTTCGAAAGTGTAAAAAAATACATTAAAAAAGCTGTTCAACAGCTTGAAACTCTTTCACCTGAAGAACGAATCGACCAAAGAATCGATAAATTCAATAAAATGGGTGTTTGGAAATAATAAATTATAACCCCTCTCGATGAACGACTTGGCTGCAACTCCTATAGAATATCTTAAAGGCGTTGGACCTCAAAAAGCAGTTTTACTTCAAAAAGAACTAGGTATAAAAACGTATGGGGATTTACTTTATCATTTTCCATACCGCTATATTGACCGATCCTCATTTACAAACGTCAATGAAATTCATCTGACAGAAAACCACGTTCAGCTCAGGGGAAAGATTGATCAAATTAGAGAATCCGGAAAAGGCAGATACAAAAAGCTGTCAGCACGATTTGGTGACAGTACAGGATATATTGATTTGGTCTGGTTTCAAGGAGGCAAATGGATAAAGGACAGCCTAAAGGTCAACGAAGTGTACCATATATTTGGCAAACCAAAACGCTATGCTCAAAAATGGACACTGCCCCATCCAGAGATGACATTAGCTGCTGGACAAAGAACAAGAACTGGATTTTTCCCCCTCTACCCCAGTACAGAAAAATTAGGATCAAAAGGTTTACATACAAAGGGGATTGAAAAACTGATCGCACTAATTTTACCCCAGATTAACCCATCCTATCCGGAGACTTTATCCGAAGAAATCCTCACGAACCACAAACTGATTTCCAAAAAAGAAGCACTTAATAAGATACACCAACCCACAAGTGAATCTGATATTCAAGCAGCCAGAACTCGATTAAAATTCGAAGAACTCTTCTATCTTCAAATGGAGCTTTTGATACGTAAGAAATTGTCTTCAAACAAACACAAAGGCTTTGTTTTTGATGAGATCGGCCCTCTATTTAATGCTTTTTTTACGGAAAAATTACCCTTTGAATTAACGGGTGCTCAGAAAAAAGTAATTAAAGAGATTCGAAAAGATTTTTTGAGTGGACAGCACATGAACCGACTGCTTCAAGGCGACGTCGGTAGTGGTAAAACCCTTGTTGCACTGATGTCAATGCTCATTGCTATAGGCAACAACTATCAAGCTGCAATAATGGCTCCTACAGAAATATTAGCCAATCAACATTACGTTACACTTAAAGAATTTACGAGTGGACTCCCGATTCAAATAGAGCTTCTAACGGGATCTACAAAAAAGGCAAAGAGAACCGAAATACACAAGGGTTTATTGAATGGTGAACTACATTTATTAGTTGGAACGCATGCCTTGCTTGAGGATACGGTACAATTTAAAAACATTGGACTTGTTGTTATTGACGAGCAGCATAGATTCGGTGTCGCACAACGTTCTAAAATGTGGAAGAAAAACCAGAATCCCCCGCATATTTTAATAATGACAGCCACCCCCATACCGAGAACCTTGGCGATGACCTTTTATGGCGATTTAGAGGTGTCTGTGATTGATGAGCTTCCTCCGGGGCGTAAAGAGATACATACTTTTCATAGATATGAAAAAAACCGCTTACAAGTCTTTAATTTCATTCGTGATCAGATTTCAAAAGACCGACAGGTCTACATGGTATTTCCACTTATAAAAGAATCTGAAAAACTAGACTTTCACAACCTCATGGATGGTTTCGAAGCTGTGTCTAGATCCTTCCCTTTACCTGAGTACAAAGTTAGTATCGTTCACGGGCAAATGAAAAGCGAAGAGAAGGAGTTTGAAATGCAAAGGTTCATTAAAGGCGAAACCCAAATCATGGTTGCAACTACCGTTATAGAGGTGGGCGTTAATGTTCCAAATGCAACAGTCATGATTATTGAGAGTGCGGAGAGATTCGGGCTCTCTCAACTTCACCAACTCAGAGGCCGTGTGGGGCGTGGAGGAGAACAATCCTATTGTATCCTTATGACAAAAGTTGAGCTCTCTAAAGAATCAAAGAAAAGAATGAAGACAATGGTCAACTCGAATGATGGTTTTGACATTGCAGAGGTCGATTTACAATTACGGGGACCTGGAGACTTAATGGGCACGCAACAAAGTGGTGATCTTGACTTAAAAATATCGGACCTTCGAAAAGACGGAGCGATAGTTACCATCGCTCGAGAAGCGGCAAGAAAGATAGTGAATGAAGATCCTAAATTTGAAAGTGACGGCAATAAAAGAATTCTAAAAACGATACAGAAAATTTTAACCAACAAACCTGATTGGGGGAAAATAGCATAAATTCTTTTTCACAAAAAAAGGGAGACCATTGCCTCCCTTTTCTATAGATCTATTTTCTGCTTATTCAGCTGCCTTTTCCTTATTCAAGGATTCTAAAGCTTCTGCCGAACCAACTAGCATTTTTTGATATTTACGAATACCTGTTCCCGCTGGAATAAGATGCCCTACAATTACATTTTCTTTTAGACCAAGTAAATGATCTTCCTTACCTGCAATTGCTGCTTCATTCAATACTTTTGTAGTTTCCTGGAAGGAAGCTGCAGAAATAAAGGATTGTGTTTGAAGCGATGCTCTTGTGATTCCTTGAAGCAATGGCTTAGAGGTTGCAGCTTTCGCTTCTCTAGCTTCAACAAGTTGTTTGTCCTCTCGCTTAAGCTTCGCATTCTCATCACGTAATCCCCTTACTGAAACCAATTGACCTTTTTTCAATTCGATTGAATCACCTATTTCTTGAACGAACATCATTCCAAATAAAGCATCATTTTCTTCCATGATATCTGCCTTATGCACAGATTGACCTTCAAGGAATTTCGTGTCACCAGAATCAATAATTTCAGCTTTAAGCATCATTTGTCGAACAATGACTTCAAAGTGCTTATCATTAATTTTCACACCCTGTAGACGGTATACTTCTTGGATCTCGTTTACAATGTATTCCTGCACCTTAGTTGGACCTTCAATGTTCAAGATATCTCTAGGCGTTGTCGCCCCATCTGACAATGGCTGACCAGCACGAACGTAGTCATTTTTCTGAACTAATATGTGCTTTGATAGCGGCACTAGATATTTATGAACAGTACCAACTTTTGGCGTGATAATAATTTCTCTGTTACCTCTTTTTATATTTCCGTAATCCGCAGTACCATCTATTGCAGAAACAACTGCTGGGTTTGATGGGTTTCTAGCTTCAAATAATTCAGTTACACGTGGCAGACCTCCGGTGATATCACCTGTCTTACCAGCCAATCTAGGTATTTTAACCAATACGTGACCAGCTTCCAACTTATCACCTTCTTTTACAGAAATATGAGAGTTTACTGGTATGGAATATTCTCTTAGGATTTCTTTCGATTTTGAATCTACAATATGAATTGCTGGAGAGGTTCCTCTGTTCTTTGATTCTGTAATTACCATTTCAGTAAATCCAGTTTGCTCATCGACTTCTTCTCTGTAAGTGATCCCTTCTATAACGTTTTCGAAAACAACTGTTCCCTTAACTTCTGCAATAATAACAGCGTTGTATGGATCCCATTTACAAATAACGTCTCCTTTTTTAAGCTTTGTCTTGCTAGTGACTAACAATTCAGAACCGTAAGGAATATTCGTGTTCATAATGACAATACCTGTCTTCTCATCAGTGATTTTAAGCTCCGCAGATCTTCCAACGACAAGTACTTTATTAATACCATCAGCACCTTTCTTATCAATCGTTCTAAGCTCATCAATCTCTAACAGACCATTTCCTTTTGCTTTAATATCTGATATGTCAGCAATGTTAGATGCTGTACCCCCAACGTGGAACGTACGAAGTGTCAGCTGTGTACCAGGCTCTCCAATGGACTGCGCAGCAACAACGCCAACAGCGTCACCTAATTGAGCCAATCTATGATTGGATAGGTTTCTTCCATAACACTTGGAACAAACACCTCTTCGCATTTCACATGTAAGGACTGATCTAATTTCAACTTCGTCAATATCAGAATCCTCAATCAACTTGGCTTTGTCTTCAGAAATAAGTTCTCCTGCCGTCACTATTAAATCATCTGATTCTGGAACGTAAATATCATGAACAGAAGTTCTTCCTAAAATTCTATCATAAAGAGGTTCTACTACTTCATCATTTTTCTTAAGTGCTGTTGCTACAATTCCTCTAAGTGTTCCGCAATCTGGTAAATTAATGACTACATCCTGAGCAACATCGACAAGTCTTCTCGTCAAATAACCTGCATCAGCTGTTTTTAAGGCAGTATCCGCAAGACCTTTACGCGCTCCGTGAGTTGAGATAAAATATTCAAGAATCGATAAGCCTTCTTTAAAGTTTGACAAAATCGGATTTTCAATAATTTCCTGAACAGATGCTCCAGACTTTTGTGGCTTAGCCATTAATCCACGCATTCCTGACAGCTGTCTAATTTGTTCTTTAGAACCCCTTGCGCCCGAATCAAACATCATGTAGATAGAATTGAATCCTTGACGGTCAGTTTTAAGTTGATCCATTAATGTATGTGTCAATCTAGAATTCGTATGCGTCCAAATATCAATAATCTGATTGTATCGCTCATTATTCGTGATCAGTCCCATGTTGTAATTCATCATGACCTCTTTCACTTGAGTTTCCGCTTTTTCAACAAGCGCAACTTTCTCCTTAGGAATAATGATATCATCTAAGTTAAAGGAAAGTCCCCCTTTAAATGCCATCGTATATCCAAGCTCCTTTATCTCATCAAGAAACTCTACTGTACGAGATGTTCCTGAGATTTTCAAAATGTCACCAATAATGTCTCTTAAGGCCTTTTTAGTTAGAACTTCATTAATAAAACCTGCCTCTCTAGGAACACGCTCATTAAAGATAACACGTCCACAAGTTGTTTCCAATAATTTTAATTCAGGCTCGCCTAAATCATTTAAGTCATATGTTTTCACTTTGATCGACGCATGAAGATCAAGTTTACGTTCATTATAGGCTATTATAACCTCTGATGGAGAATAGAAAATACCACCTTCTCCTTTGACAACATCCTCCTTCAAGGACTTTTTATTCTTAGTTATGTAATATAGACCAAGAACCATATCCTGAGACGGAACAGCAATTGGAGCACCATTTGCCGGATTTAAAATATTGTGAGAAGCCAACATTAACATTTGAGCCTCAAGAATTGCAGCATTTCCTAGAGGAAGATGCACAGCCATCTGGTCACCATCAAAATCGGCGTTAAATGCCGTGGTTACCAATGGATGTAAACGGATTGCTTTTCCTTCAATCAGTTTTGGCTGAAATGCTTGAATACCGAGTCTGTGAAGTGTCGGAGCACGATTTAAAAGAACAGGATGCCCTTTCAATATGTTTTCCAAAATATCCCAAACAACTGGTTCTTTCTTATCAACAATTTTCTTTGCAGATTTCACCGTTTTCACAATACCTCTTTCGATCATTTTACGAATGATAAAAGGCTTATAAAGCTCAGCAGCCATTCCCTTTGGCAAACCACATTCGTGTAGTTTAAGGTTAGGACCAACAACAATTACGGAACGTGCTGAATAATCGACACGTTTACCCAGTAAGTTTTGTCTGAAACGACCTTGTTTTCCTTTTAAAGAATCAGAAAGAGACTTAAGTGCTCTATTCGATTCCGTTTTAACAGCACTTGATTTACGTGAGTTATCGAAAAGTGAATCAACAGATTCCTGAAGCATTCTTTTTTCATTTCGAAGAATAACTTCCGGCGCTTTAATTTCAATTAATCGCTTTAATCTATTGTTACGAATGATCACTCTTCTGTATAAATCATTTAAATCAGAAGTTGCAAATCGACCACCATCTAAAGGAACTAAAGGACGAAGCTCAGGTGGAATAACTGGAACAACTTTAACAATCATCCATTCCGGACGATTGTCAACCCTCGTTTGAGAGTCTTTCATTGCTTCAACAACCTGAAGACGCTTTAATGCTTCATTTTTTCTTTGAACAGATGTTTCATTCTCTGCCAAATCACGAAGGTGATAAGACATTTCCTCTAAATTCAATGATTTAAGAAGGTCGTGAATCGCTTCAGCTCCCATCTTAGCAATAAATTTATTAGGATCTGCATCATCCAGATATTGATTTTCTTTCGGAAGTGCATCAAGAATATCTAAATACTCTTCTTCTGTCAAAAACTCCATTTTAGTCAACTCGACCTCAGGTAATTCATTGGCAGCGCCACTTTGAATTACGACATAACGTTCGTAATAAATAATCTGGTCTAACTTCTTTGTAGGAAGTCCAAGTAAATATCCAATTTTATTAGGTAAAGATCTGAAATACCAGATATGAGCTACAGGAACAACTAAAGCAATATGCCCCATTCGTTCTCGTCGTACTTTTTTCTCTGTTACTTCAACCCCACAACGGTCACAAACGATTCCTTTGTATCGAATTCTTTTGTATTTACCACAGTGGCATTCGAAATCTTTAACAGGGCCGAAGATTCTTTCACAAAACAAACCATCTCTTTCCGGCTTATACGTTCTATAGTTAATCGTCTCTGGTTTCAATACCTCGCCACTAGAGTTCTCCAAAATTCTTTCTGGGGAAGACAGGGATATGGTAATTTTATTAAAGCTACTTTGTTTTCTTGGTGTTTCTTTTTTGAAAGCCATTTTCTATACTAATTCGTTATTTACTAGTTTCTTAATCCATTGATACATTCAGACACAATCCACGAAGCTCGTGCAGTAATACATTAAATGATTCAGGTATACCTGGCTCACCAATATTATCACCTTTCACAATAGCCTCATATGCTTTAGCCCGACCTGTAACGTCATCGGATTTTACAGTCAATATCTCTTGAAGAATGTTTGCAGCACCAAATGCCTCTAATGCCCACACTTCCATTTCTCCAAAACGCTGACCACCAAATTGTGCTTTACCACCTAAAGGTTGTTGCGTAATCAAAGAGTATGGTCCTATTGACCTTGCATGCATCTTGTCATCAACCATGTGAGATAATTTCAGCATATAAATTACACCAACCGTTGCTGGCTGATGGAATCTTTCTCCAGTACCACCGTCAAACAAGTAAGTCTTACCTGATTTTGGTACACCTGCCTTTTCTGTCCATTCGTCTATCTGATCTGGTCTTGCACCATCAAAAATAGGTGTCGCAAACTTAATACCTAATTTTTCACCTGCCCAACCAAGAACAGTTTCATAAATCTGACCTAAGTTCATACGCGATGGCACCCCTAGTGGGTTAAGAACGATATCGACAGGCGTTCCGTCTTCTAGGAAAGGCATGTCTTCTTGACGAACAATATTCGCGACAATACCCTTGTTTCCATGACGACCTGCCATTTTATCTCCAACCTTCAGTTTCCGTTTTTTTGCAATGAAGACCTTAGCTAATTTGATAATTCCTGCAGGTAATTCATCTCCAACAGAAATATGGAATTTACGTCTCTTATAATTACCTAGTATGTCATTTGCCTTAATGTTGTAATTATGAATTACGCGGCTAATTAACTGATTTACTTTTTCGTCAGAAGTCCATCTTAACGGATTAACTATGGTGTAATCTAAAGAAGTAAGCGCCTTCATAGAGAACTTAGTCCCTTTTTTTATGAGCTCTTCTTTAAAATTATTAAATACACCTGTAGACTTATTATCTCCAACGATTTTTATTAGCTTTTCAGCCAATCTCTCTTTCAAGGCAGTAACATCTTTTTGGTATTCCGAATCAATTGATTCCAATAATGGTTTGTCTTGACTCTTTGATCTTCTGTCTTTAACCGCTCTAGAAAATAATTTCTTCTGAATAACAACACCTCTTAAAGATGGACCTGCTTTTAAAGAAGCATCCTTAACATCTCCAGCTTTATCACCAAAAATCGCTCTCAAAAGTTTTTCTTCTGGAGATGGATCGGTTTCACCTTTAGGGGTAATCTTACCAATAAGGATATCACCTTCTTTAATCTCAGCTCCTACTCGGATACATCCATTTTCATCCAAATCTTTAGTTGCCTCTTCACTTACGTTTGGAATGTCAGCTGTTAGCTCTTCCATTCCTCTCTTCGTGTCGCGAACTTCCAAAGAATATTCGTCTATATGAATAGATGTAAATACATCATCCCGAACAACGCGTTCTGAAATTACAATCGCATCCTCAAAGTTATATCCTTTCCAAGGCATAAATGCCACTTTAAGGTTTTGACCGAGCGCTAGCTCCCCTTTTTGTGTTGCATAACCTTCACAAAGAACTTGACCTTTAACAACCTTATCACCTTTTATTACAATAGGTTTTAGGTTAATACATGTGCTTTGATTGGTTTTCATGAATTTAATCAATGGATATCTTGTTACTTCGCTTTCGAAGCTGACCATTTTATCTTCGGAATTCCAATCATATCGAATAACAATCTCGTTGGCATCAACATACTCAACGATACCAGTTCCTTCAGCATTAATAAGAACTCTAGAATCTTCAGCAACCAATTGCTCAATACCTGTTCCAACAATAGGAGAATTAGGTCTTAGTAAAGGAACCGCCTGCCGTTGCATGTTTGATCCCATCAAAGCCCTGTTGGCATCATCATGTTCCAAGAAGGGAATTGAAGAGGCCGCAATAGATGCAATTTGATTGGCACCGACATCCATTAAATTGAGTTTGTCTGGCTGAACTACTGGAAAATCACCTTCAAATCTAGCTTTAACGACATCAGACAGGAAGTTACCTTTATCATCTACCTTGGCATTAGCCTGGGCGATTATTTTAGTATCTTCTTCTTCCGCAGCTACATAAACGGGCTCTTTATCATATTGAACTTTACCTTTTACCACCGATCTATATGGTGTTTCAATAAATCCAAGTTTGTTCACTTTTGCAAATACACACAATGAAGAAATCAAACCAATGTTTGGACCCTCAGGTGTTTCGATTGTACAAAGTCGACCATAGTGTGTATAATGAACATCACGAACTTCAAAACCAGCTCTTTCACGTGATAATCCACCAGGTCCTAGTGCCGATAATCTTCTCTTGTGTGTTACCTCTGATAATGGATTTGTTTGATCCATAAACTGAGACAATTGGTTTGTTCCAAAGAATGAATTAATTACAGATGATAATGTTTTCGCATTAATTAAGTCAATAGGTGTAAAGACTTCATTGTCACGAACATTCATACGCTCTCTGATTGTACGAGCCATTCTTGCAAGTCCAACACCAAACTGAGAATACAATTGCTCCCCAACGGTTCTTACACGTCTGTTAGAAAGGTGATCAATATCATCAACATCTGCTTTTGAGTTAATCAACTCTATCAAATACTTAATGATTCTAATCATATCGTCTTTTGTCAGGACTCTAGACTGTTCTGATTGATCGATACCTAATTTTTTATTCAAACGGAAACGACCAACTTCTCCCAAATCATAACGTGTATCTGAGAAAAATAATTTTTCAAAAACACCTTTTGCCGTTTCATAATCGGGTGGATCGGCATTTCTTAATTGTCGATAAATATGCTCAACTGCTTCTTTTTGAGAGTTTGAAATATCTTTCTGTAAAGTATTGTATATAATGGTATAATCTGCCGTGTTCACATTTTCTTTGTGAAGCGTCACTGATTTTGATCCTGATTCCATGATGTCCTCAAGATGCTCTTCTGTAATCACTAATTCACGATCAAAGATGACTTCGTTTCTTTCAATAGATACAACTTCTCCAGTATCCTCATCAACGAAATCTTCAATCCATGTTTTCAAAACTCTTGCGGCTAATTTTCTACCTACAAGTTTTTTGAGATTGGTTTTATTTACTTTGACTTCATCAGCCAAACCAAAGATGTCCAAAACATCTCGATCTGTTTCGTATCCTATTGCTCTAAATAAAGTAGTTACAGGTAATTTTTTCTTTCTGTCAATGTAAGCGTACATGACATTGTTAATATCCGTTGCAAACTCAATCCAAGAACCTTTAAAAGGAATAATTCTTGCCGAATATAATTTCGTTCCATTTGCATGTCGAGACTGACCAAAGAAAACTCCGGGTGATCTATGCAGTTGAGAAACAATTACTCTTTCAGCTCCATTCACAACGAATGAACCTTTTGGAGTCATGTAAGGAATCGTTCCCAAATAAACATCCTGTACGATTGTTTCAAAATCTTCGTGTTCCGGATCAGTACAATACAACTTTAATTTGGCCTTAAGCGGTACGCTATAGGTCAAACCTCTTTCGATACATTCGGAAATAGAATATCTCGGTGGATCGATGAAATAATCCAAAAATTCCAATACGAACTGATTTCTAGTATCTGATATAGGAAAGTTTTCCGCGAAAACTTTAAAAAGCCCTTCACTTTCTCGATTTTCAGGAGTGGTTTCCAATTGGAAAAACTCTCTAAATGATTTCAATTGGATTTCTAAGAAATCCGGATAATCAAATTGATTTTTGCTCGAAGCAAAATTAATTCTGGTTGAATTATTTGATGTTGCCAAGGATGAATGTTTTTAGTTAATTATTGAGTATTCACATTTGAATACCATTTAAAACAAGACAAGGCCCCGCAAAAATGCGGTGCCTTTCTTGTTAATGTTTTGAGTTAATTACTTAATCTCAACTTCAGCTCCAGCTTCTTCTAAAGATTTCTTAAGTCCTTCAGCTTCGTCTTTAGAGACACCTTCTTTTAATGCAGTAGGCGCGTTGTCAACTAAGTCTTTCGACTCTTTAAGACCATTTCCAGTAAGTTCTTTTACAAGTTTAACTACTGCTAATTTGCTAGGTCCACCATGAATCAATACTACATCGAATTCTGTTTGTTCAGCAGCAGCTTCACCACCACCAGCCGCAGGGCCAGCAACAGCTACAGCAGCAGCAGCAGGTTCGATTCCATATTCGTCTTTCATGATTGTCGCTAACTCACTAACTTCTTTTACTGTCAGGTTAACTAAGGTTTCTGCAATTTGCTTTAAATCAGCCATTTTATTTAATTTTAAAAAAGGTTTAATAATAATTGTTTATGCTCTTTCTTCGAGCGTTTTTAAGATGCCAGCAAGCGAACCGCCAGCACTTTGTAATCCAGACAATACATTCTGTACTGGACTTTGTAACAAACCAATAATGTCTCCCAATAATTCCTCTTTACTTTTTAAAGATTCTAGGGTATCTAATTGGTCATCACCTATGAAAATTGCCTCATCGATATAAGCTCCTTTTAAAAGTGGTTTTGGGTTTTTCTTACGAAAATCCTTAATCAACTTTGCTGGGGCGCTTGACGATTCGGACAACATGATAGAAGTTGCACCTTTTAAAACATCTTTCAACGTTCCAAAATCTTTACCTTCTACACGATCCATTGCTTTTTCCAAAAGTGCATTCTTCACTACTCGCATTCTGATATTCGCATGAAAACATTTTCTTCTCAATGAATTCACTGATTCAACAGTTAGCTCTGCAGTGTCTGTAAGATAGAATACATTTGACGCTGATAAATCAGCAGTCAATTCTTCTATGTACTTTGATTTTTCTTCTCTAGTCATTTTCTTAAGTATTATGCGTTAAGAGACTTTGCGTCAATTTGAATACCAGGACTCATCGTCGATGTCATATAAACACTTTTGATGTAGGTCCCTTTTGAAGAGGATGGTTTCATTTTAATTAAGGTTTGAAGAAGTTCGTTTGCGTTATCATGGATTTTATCTCCATCGAAACTTACTTTTCCAACCGCTGAATGTACGATACCATATTTATCAACTTTAAAGTCGATTTTACCTGCTTTCACTTCGACTACTGCCTTCGCAACATCCATAGTTACCGTTCCTGTCTTAGGGTTAGGCATTAAACCTCTGGGGCCTAAAATACGTCCTAGGGCTCCAACTTTACCCATCACAGATGGCATTGTAATAATTACATCAACATCAGTCCAACCAGACTTGATTTTAGCAATGTAATCATCCAAACCATAGTAATCTGCTCCAGCATCTTTAGCCTCTTGCTCCTTATCGGGAGTGCAAAGCACCAATACCTTAACATCTTTACCGGTTCCATGTGGAAGTGCAACAGTTCCTCTAATCATTTGATTTGCCTTTCTTGGATCAACACCAAGACGGATACATAAATCAACCGAAGCATCAAACTTAGTTGTAGAAATCTCTTTCACTAAATTACAAGCATCGGTTAACGAATAGGCTTTTGTTAAATCGTGTTTTCCAAAAACCGCTTTTCTATTTTTAGTCATTTTTTTCATAACCTAGATTATTTGGATTTTGGAGCACTACCGCCCTTTACGTTAACACCCATACTTCGTGCAGTACCTGCAACCATCATCATTGCAGAATCAATGGTAAAACAATTCAAATCTGGAAGCTTGTCCTCAGCTATTGTACGAATTTGGTCCCAAGAAATGGCACCTACCTTCACACGATTCGGCTCAGACGATCCTTTTTTAATTTTAATATGTTCCATGATTTGCACAGCTGCTGGTGGCGTTTTTAAAACAAAGTCAAATGACTTGTCACTATATACTGTGATTACAACTGGTACTACTTTCCCTGGTTTATCTTGAGTTCTTGCATTAAACTGTTTGCAAAACTCCATGATATTTACCCCCTTCGCACCAAGTGCTGGTCCTACTGGAGGGGCTGGGTTAGCCGCACCACCTCTGATCTGTAATTTGATCAATCCTGCTACTTCTTTAGCCATATATATATAATTGTGTAGTCAAACATGAACCTTAAACGATGGGAAGCTTTAATCATCTAGTTCACTCCTACGGGTTAATACAAATTAACTCTCCTTCTCAACCTGCATATAGCTAAGCTCGAGAAGATTCTTTCGTCCAAAAATCTTAACCATCACTTTCAATTTCTTTTTATCTTCATTGATGTCATCAACGACACCTGTGAAGTTATTGAAAGGACCGTCAATTACTTTTACGGACTCACCCACCACAAATGGAATTTTCAATTCCTGCTCTGTCTCTGCCAGCTCATCAACCTTACCTAAGATGCGATTGACTTCTGACATTCTCATAGGTACGGGCTCTCCACCCTTTTCTGTACCTAAAAACCCTATTACATTAGGTATGCCTCGAATAACATGCTTTACCTCTCCAACGAGGGCAGCTTCAATCAAAACATAACCGGGTAAATAAGCGCGTTCCTTATTCACCTTCTTACCATTTCGTATTTGAAAGATTTTTTCGGTTGGAATTAAAACTTGGTCGATATTCTCGTCCAAATTTTTCATTCGAGACATCTCGATTTCCAAATAGTGCTTTACACTTTTTTCTTTCCCACTAATCGCACGTACGACGTACCATTTTTTAGCAATTTCGCTCATAACTTGTGTTTAGAAAAAATTGTATACATAACCAAGAACACCATTCCACCAGAAATTAGGATCATTACCAAACACTTTGTCCATTACAAAAATCGCAAGGGATAGAATTATTGACGCAGTAACTACCAATATCGTATTGTTTTGTAGCTCTTGCCATGTAGGCCAAGTAACATTGTGCACTAATTCGTTGTATGTATCCTGTATGTAACTAACTAATTTCATTCTTCCATTTCTATTAATTCAGCACGGGCGGTAGGATTCGAACCCACGACCAATGGTTTTGGAAACCACTACTCTACCAACTGAGCTACACCCGTTTAAAAAGGGGAGCATCAAGCTCCCCTTGTTTTAAACTTGTATTCGTAATAATTACGAAATAATCTCAGTAACCTGACCAGCTCCTACAGTTCTACCACCTTCACGGATAGCAAAACGTAAACCTTTATCCATTGCGATAGGTACAATCAGTTTAACAGTGATCGATACGTTGTCTCCTGGCATTACCATTTCACGTCCATCAGTTAAAAATATTTCTCCTGTAACATCTGTCGTTCGGAAATAAAATTGTGGTCTATATTTATTGTGAAAAGGAGTGTGGCGACCACCTTCTTCTTTCTTCAATACATAGATCTCAGCTTTAAACTCATGATGTGGTTTAGATGAACCGGGCTTACAGATAACCATACCTCTTTTAATTTGAGCTTTTTCAATACCTCTTAAAAGAATACCAACGTTATCACCAGCTTCACCTCTATCTAATATCTTTCGGAACATTTCAACTCCAGTGACAGTAGATGTCAATTTCTCATCTCCCATTCCTAAAATCTCAACTGGATCTCCAGTGTTACAAACACCTGTTTCGATTCTACCTGTAGCAACCGTACCACGACCTGTAATCGTAAATACATCCTCAACTGGCATCAAAAATGGCTTGTCTACATCACGTGGAGGAAGCTCAATAAAAGTATCAACCGCATTCATCAATTCATTTACTGTTGCTACCCATTTCTCTTCACCATTTAATGCACCAAGAGCAGAACCTTGAATAACTGGAGTGTTATCACCGTCATACTGATAGAAAGAAAGTAATTCTCTAACTTCCATTTCAACCAATTCTAACAATTCTTCATCATCAACCATATCCACTTTATTCATGAATACAACCAATCTTGGAACACCAACTTGTCTTCCTAATAGGATATGCTCACGCGTCTGTGGCATTGGACCATCAGTAGCGGCAACAACTAAAATAGCACCATCCATTTGAGCCGCACCAGTAACCATGTTCTTTACGTAATCAGCGTGACCTGGACAGTCTACGTGAGCGTAATGACGGGCCACTGTTTCATATTCAATATGAGCCGTGTTAATTGTTATTCCACGCTCTTTTTCTTCTGGAGCGTTGTCAATTGAGCCAAAATCTCTCATTTGAGCTAATCCCTGACCAGCTAAAACGCTTGAAATAGCTGCAGTCAAGGTAGTTTTACCGTGATCTACGTGTCCTATTGTACCAATGTTCACGTGTGGTTTAGAACGATCGAAATTTTCCTTTGCCATTTTTCTATTTGTTACTTAATTAATAATTTACTTATTCTATATACTATATTCATGTACAATCTTTTTTTTTGAGCCAATGACGAGAATTGAACTCGTGACCTCTTCCTTACCAAGGAAGCGCTCTACCCCTGAGCTACACCGGCGGCTCAAATGAAAGTGAGCGGGAGACGAGGGTCGAACTCGCGACATTCAGCTTGGAAGGCTGACGCTCTACCAACTGAGCTACTCCCGCTTATTTCTTTCTGTGGGGAGAGCAGGATTCGAACCTGCGAAGGTAAAACCAACAGATTTACAGTCTGTCCTCGTTGGCCGCTTGAGTATCTCCCCAACATTTTTCCGAGCCGATGGAGGGATTCGAACCCCCGACCAGCTGATTACAAATCAGCTGCTCTGGCCAACTGAGCTACATCGGCAAAAATTTATTGGTGCATAAAAAAAAGAACGTAATCTTTCCCAAATCTTTAATTTTAGGACTGCAAATGTATGAAACTTTTCTTTATCACAAACATTTTTAAGAATAATTTTAATGAAGTTTTCTTTTGCTAAAAAAGATTAAATGAATATTTTGCTAAAGTATTTATGAAATTCAAAAAAAAAGCGATCGTTTGCGTATCCAATGACCTTGTAACGGACAACAGGGTAGCGAAAACTTGTCAAGTTTTAAAGGAGCTTGATTACCATGTATATCTTGTGGGTAGAAGAAAAATCAATAGTCCTGAAATGAACCATCGCGAATACAAGCACAAAAGGCTAAAACTCGCATTTGAAAAAGGCCCCTTATTTTACATGAACCTGAATGTAAGGCTCTTTTTATTGTTGCTGTTTCGAAAATCTGATCTGATTTACTCAAATGATCTCGACACCCTTTTACCCTGTTATGCCGTATCTAGACTAAGAAAGGTGAGGCTCATTTATGATACCCATGAATTATTCACTGAAGTTGCAGAGCTTAAAAGCCGACCCTTTGTTCGTAATATTTGGTTAACTATTGAAAAATGGATATTCCCAAGGCTTCAAACAGTAATCACAGTTAATGAATCAATAGCGAAAATCTATACAGATAAATATGGGGTTAAGGTAAGTTCCGTTCGAAATGTGCCTCTGCTAGTAAACAATAAGCAAGACGTGCAATCAAGAATTGATCTGGGAATAAAAGATGACGATTTCATCATCATAATACAGGGTTCGGGCTTAAACAAAGATAGGGGAATCGAAGAAGCGATATTAGCTATGAGCTATTGTACAGATTGTGTGTTATTGCTTGTTGGCGATGGAGATATCATTCCTACGGCAAAAAACATCGTGGAAACTAAAAAACTAACGTCCAAGGTCAAGTTCATTTCTCGCAGACCCTATTTAGCATTAATGAGAATTACCCGTTTAGCGGATTTGGGATTGCTTTTAGATAAAAACACAAACTTAAATCATGAGTTAGCACTGCCGAATAAATTATTCGATTACATTCATGCTGCTACGCCGATTCTCAGCTCGAGACTGAAGGAAATATCGGAGGTTATTAAAAAATATGATATCGGAATTTTTATTGACGATATCGAGCCCGAAATAATTTCAGAAGCCATTATGGAATATAAAGACAATCGTGCTTTATTAAATAAACATCGTGCAAATTGTCAAAAAGCCTCAGAAATTGAAAATTGGCAAGTTGAAAAAGAAAAGCTAATTCATTCAATCGTTAATTAGTATTTTTTTTTAATGATAACAGAAAGCTCAACTTATATAAATCGAACAGGACAAGACTTGCTACACCCTTTTGCAGCATGAACCTGCTCGGTTTTAAAAAAACCATAAAAAACAAGCTCACCAAAGGCACACGCGACAAACGTTGGTGAATCTTTAAGATTCTTATCCTTGATAAAAGATTCACATTACAATCTGTAAGCTCCCAGATAT
>TARA_B110000093_G_scaffold65768_1_pt1 | contig 41366 bp, 36 predicted proteins | sample TARA_B110000093 | Tara Oceans TARA_B110000093 (sample SAMEA4397390) | marine metagenome | biome: Polar Biome; feature: [MIX] marine epipelagic wind mixed layer (ENVO:01000061); material: water (ENVO:00002006), including particulate matter (ENVO:01000060) such as... | depth 10-100 m | reverse complement strand
TAGGAGATACCATGTTATTTTACCCTGCAGTAATCGTGGGGATGACCGCAGGGTAAACCTAAACTACATGTTTTACAAAATGAAGCCGTGGGTTCGGATTAACCGAACACCCGCTTAGCTTCTTTACGACGCCTGTGCAGCACAGGTTCGGTATAACCACTAGGCTGAGCTGTGCCTTCAAAAACGAGTTCACAGGCTGCCTGGAAACCAATGCTAGAGTCAAAATCTGGCGCCATGTTTCTGTATGTAGGGTCCCCCGCGTTTTGCTCGTCAACTAAAGCTGCCATGCGCTTTAAGCTGTCCATGACCATGGGTTTAGTGACAAAACCATGCGCTAACCAGTTGGCTAAAGATTGTGAAGAAATTCTTAAGGTAGCACGATCTTCCATCAAGCCCACCTGATTGATATCGGCCACTTTAGAGCAGCCCACCCCACTTTCTACCCAGCGAATCACGTAGCCTAATAGCCCTTGGCAGTTATTGTCCAACTCGCGAGTTATGTCATCTTCGCTCAGGCTATGGTCACCCAAAAGAGGAATAGCAAGTAAGTCGTCTTGCTCTACTTTTATTGTTTGGGCTGCATTAGTTAATTCTTTTTGGCGATCTTGCACCAAAACCTGATGGTAATGTAATGCGTGTAGCACTGCTGCGGTAGGTGAGGGAACCCATGCGGTTGTCGCACCAGACAGAGGGTGTTCTAACTTGGTGGCCATCATTTCTGCCATGCAGTCTGGCTTAGCCCACATACCCTTACCAATTTGAGCACGGCCTTGCAGGCCACATGCTAACCCTGTTTCAACATTGTTACCTTCGTAGGCTGCAATCCACGCCTGTTGCTTCATAATGCCTTTAGGCAACATGACACCAGCCCTCATTGACGTGTGAATTTCATCACCTGTGCGGTCTAAAAATCCAGTGTTAATAAACGCTACTCGCTCACTAGCAGCCCCAATGCAGGCTTTTAAGTTTACGCTAGTGCGGCGTTCTTCATCCATGATGCCCACTTTAAGGGTATTCTTGGGTAACGCTAGTAATTCTTCTATACGGCTAAATAGGTCACAGGTGAAGGTGACTTCTTCTGGCCCGTGCATTTTAGGTTTTACAATATAAATGCTACCAGCACGGCTATTACCTTTAGCCGAAACGCCACGTATGTCGTGTAAGGCACAAAGGCTAGTAATAAAGCCATCCATGATGCCTTCTGGTGTTTCTTCGCCTTGGCTGTTCAAGATGGCGTCATTAGTCATTAAATGGCCAACGTTACGAATGAACAACAAACTACGGCCATGCAAACTAAAGTGGTCACCTTTTGGGCCTACATAATGACGATCACCATTTAATGTGCGAGTAATGGTTTTACCCTTCTTTTGTAAATCTATAGCCAGGTCACCTTTCATAAGGCCTAACCAATTGCGATATACGATAACCTTGTCTTCTGCGTCTACCGCTGTTACTGAGTCTTCACAGTCCATAATCGTAGAGACGGCTGCTTCCATAACGATGTCTTTAACGCCAGCTAGGTCGTCAGCACCAATAATGTGTTCGCGGTCTATGTGGAGTTCAAGGTGAAGATTATTGTGCTTTAATAAAATGGTTTTAGGCGCTACAGCATCGCCTTGGTAGCCCATAAATTGGGTAGAATCTGCCAATTGGGCAAAGTGCCCATTGTCTAACAGACACGTTAACTGACCATCTTCGATGCCATACTGGGTCACCTGTCCATGGCTGGCCTGAAGCAGGGGCAGATGGTTATCGAGTAGTTCTTTGGCAAAAGAAATAACCAGAGCACCACGTTGACTATCGTAGCCTTTCGCTGCGGTTTCACTGGTCAATGCGTCAGTGCCATAAAGTGCGTCATATAGGCTGCCCCAGCGAGCATTGGCAGCGTTGAGGGCATAGCGTGCATTATTAATAGGCACTACAAGCTGAGGGCCAGCCACTGTGCTTATTTCAATATCTACGTTACTAGTCGTCACCTCAACCTGTTCAGGTGAAGGCAGCAAGTAGCCAATATCCTGCAGCATTGCTTTGTATTTAACCGGGTCTGGTGAAGGATTGTTAACATGCCATTCGTCTAACGCAGTTTGAAGCTCTTCACGGGTGTTTAACAAGGCTTGGTTGCGGGATTGGAACTCGTCAAGCAAGGTGGCCATAGCCTGCCAAACTTGGTCGCTACTGAGGTTTAGGCCTGGCAAAATTTCTTGTTCAACCATGGTGTATAGTTGAGTATCAATAGACAGGTTGGCGTTACCGATTCTGGCGTTTAAGTGCCCATTCATACTAAAGCTCCTATGGTGCTTGTTAATGATAAATATTTCTTAAAGTAGGAAAATTATTATATAGGAAACAAAAGGAATGTATAGGAAACAACACGAATGACTAGGTAGACTTTTGTCGTAAAGGAATATATTGGTTATTCGGTATGGGAATGGCTCGTTTATCTTGTTATAACCTTTAGCCTTTGGGCTTTTTGGTGAAGTAATTAGCACCATGACAAGGGTTTTTAAGCCTCGTCTATTTCTCGCGCAACTTCTGTAATCAGTCCGCGAATCCAACGATGGGCGGGGTTGTGCTGCAGTAGTGGGCTCCAAGCCATTGTTAGAGTCATTTCTGGGATGGGAAAGGGTGGATCTAGCATGACTAGATCATTATTATTCATGGTTTCTAGTGTGGCTTTGCGTGGCAGGGTAACAATGAGGTCTTTTTGGTTAGCTAGTTGTACAGCGGCTTGGTAGTGGCGAGTGAAGACGCGAATATTGCGCGTCTTTCCAAGTTCAGATAAAGCGTCGTCTACCCAGCCACGACGTTGTAAATCTTTAGGGTTCATACCCACCCCAGCACCCATGCCCGTCTTACTTACCCATATGTGATGGGCTTTTAGGTAGTTTTCTAAGGTGAAATCTTGAGCCATTGGATTATGTTTATTCATGAGGCAGATAAACTGATCGCGCCAGAGAATTTTTTGGTGAAACGATTGTGGCATAGAATCAAAGCGGTTAATGACTAGGTCAACTTTACCTTGTTCTACGTCGTAAAAGTCCACGTCTGAGGGTGTCATAATGTCGATGCTAACACCCGGCGCCTCTTGGCGTAAGCGCTCTACCAAAGGAGGTATCAGTGTTGGCTCTGAATAGTCGCTCGCCATAATGCGAAATACGCGAGTAGAGGTGAGCGCATCAAATGCAGCTTGCGGCTGCACTGCCTTGTCGATAGTGGCCAATACTTCGCGTATCGTTGATTGAAGCCCCAGAGCTCTTTCTGTTGGCGTCATGCCGTCACTGGTGCGGATAAGTAATGGGTCTTCAAACACTTCTCGCAAGCGCCTTAAACCATTACTCATAGCTGGTTGGCTTAAGCCGAGTTGGTTGGCAGCTTTAGTAACGTTACGCTCTTTTAACAGGGCGTCCAAATAAACCAATAAATTAAGGTCAACGCGATCAATGCTCATATTCAACTCCGTTAAGTTCAAGTCTGCCTAATCGTTAGACACTCAGGGGTTATTTGTTTTTATAATAGTAAAGTTCCACGCCATAGATCTGGCAAATTATGTCATGAGAAGGTCAATCTGTCGAGGCTTTTGCGTTATCTGTGTATGCGTTCCAATTTGCTATTTGTTTGATGAATAATAGGCATAACGTTTGGTGGCTATTATAACCCTCTATACCGTTCTAAGATGCTTGTCTAAAGAGTAAATACGCCACCACTGTATTGCCTCATTTTATAGTCTAATAATAACCTCACAAACCAAGGAAATGTCATGTCTCAATACCAAGACGATATTCAAGCTGTTGCTAATCTGAAGGCTGCCCAGGGCAGTGCTTGGGATGCCATTAACCCAGAATCTGCAGCTCGAATGAAAGCCCAAAACCGCTTTCAAACTGGGTTAGATATAGCAAAGTATACCGCTGGCATTATGCGCGCTGACATGGCTGTGTTTGATAATGACAAAACTAAGTACACTCAGTCTTTGGGCTGCTGGCACGGTTTTGTAGGTCAGCAGAAACTGATTTCTATCAAAAAGCACTTCGGTGGTAAAACTGACCGTCGTTACTTATACCTTTCTGGTTGGATGGTTGCAGCTCTGCGCTCTGATTTCGGTCCTCTTCCTGACCAGTCTATGCATGAAAAAACTTCTGTAGCTAGCTTGGTTGAAGAGCTTTACACTTTCCTACGCCAAGCTGACGCTCGCGAACTAGGCGGTCTATTCCGCGCGCTCGATGCTGCACGTGAAGCGGGTAATTTTGCTGAAGAAGCTAAAATTCAACATCAGATCGATAATCACGTTACGCACGTTGTGCCAATCGTTGCTGATATCGATGCTGGTTTCGGTAACGCTGAAGCGACTTACCTAATGGCTAAGCAGATGATTGAAGCCGGTGCCTGTGCACTCCAGATAGAAAATCAAGTTGCTGATGAAAAGCAGTGTGGTCACCAGGACGGTAAAGTAACTGTTCCTCACGTTGACTTCCACGCTAAGATACGTGCCCTGCGTTACGCTTTCCTTGAGCTAGGTGTTGACAATGGTGTTATCGTTGCACGGACTGACTCTGAAGGTGCGGGTCTTACCAAAGAAATTGCGGTTGTAAATGAGCCTGGCGATGCGGGAGATACCTACAACTCTTACCTAGATGTTGAAGAAATCGACGTAGCAGACATGGCTGAAGGAGATGTTGTCTTTAACCGTGGTGGCAAGCTAGTACGTCCTAAGCGTCTACCTTCTGGTCTATACCAGTTCCGTCAGGGTACTGGCCATGAGCGCTGTGTATTTGACTGTATCGGTGCGATTAACGCCGGTGCTGACCTTCTTTGGATTGAGACTGCTGTACCAACAGTACACGAAATCAAAGGCATGATGGACGATGTTCGTAAAGTACACCCAGATGCTAAGTTGGTTTACAACAACTCTCCCTCTTTCAACTGGACGCTAAACTTCCGTCAGCAGGCTTACGACGCAATGGTTGAAGCTGGTAACGATGTTTCTGCATACGAGCGTGCTAACCTAATGAGCGCCGAGTACGATGAAACTAAACTAGGTGCTGTAGCGGATGAACGTATTCGTACTTTCCAGGCTGATACTGCACGAGAAGCGAATGTATTCCACCACTTGATCACGCTACCGACGTACCACACTACTGCGTTGTCTGTAGACAACCTAGCGAAAGAGTACTTTGGTGAGCAAGCCATGCTGGGTTACGTTAAGAAGGTTCAGCGTGAAGAGATTCGTCAAGGTATCGCATGTGTTAAACATCAAAACATGTCTGGTTCAGACATGGGTGATGACCACAAAGAATACTTTGCTGGTGAAAACGCTCTTAAAGCTGGCGGCGCTAACAACACGTCGAATCAGTTCGGTTAAAGAGATTAAAAAGACATATAAAACAATATCTTATTAACATCAGAAAGATTACATGGTAGTTTTCTGGTAGTTTTGTACCAATCAAAGGGAAGCTATACACTTCCCTTTTTTTATGGGAAATTTCTAACGCCTTTGGTAACACAGCAACAGCTTTATACGTTAGAATTGAAGTAGCATTCTACTGTAAGCTAATTAAGTGATTTTGAATATGACCACACCGACTTTCCTTCAAGATTCTAAATATTTATTGACCAAGCAAGGGTTTGCTGCCAGTAACACATGGTATCACGGCACTTCATCAGCGCTAATCGACTCAATTAAAGAACATGGTTTGAAGCGTTCTGGTGACCAAGCCTTAAAAGCTGCTGCCAAAAAAACCATGGCAACCATTGGTAATTATTACACTGAATCTGTTGAGCCTGTGTTTTTAACCCAAAGTAAAGAGCTGGCTTATTACTGGGCGCAGCAGGCCATTAGAAACCGCAGCGTAAGAATTGAAGGCACAGAACTACCCGCTGTAATCAAAGTGAATCTGCCAGAAGCCTTGAATAGTAAAGTTAAACCAGACGTTGGCGCAGCAAGCCTGTTATTAGTTAAAGAGGGCGAGCAATTCATGGCGTTTTTAGCAGGCATTTACGTACAAAATGACTTTGAAACTCCTAATATCAGTCTAATGAAAGCAGACCGTCTAGAGTATTTAAATAAATTAGGCATGGCTTATTACGATGCAGATATTGATGCCTCCCTCTTAGGTATCCTCTAAATTTTAAAACTACATAGGCGGCCCTTGTTCAACTACGAGGAACAAGGTACCCTTTTATTTATGCTAAATTTCTTGGGGATTGTTGGATGATGCAGGAACAAAAGCATGCCCTGGCCAAAGGGTTTGACGCTGTGATTGATGCCTGGTTAATCGAACGGCAAGCGCTATTAACTCAATTTGTAGCTCTGCCGCAGATGAGTGTGTCTGATAACGTGGTGCAGATGTTACATACCTTTTGTGAGGCTATGGTGGATTACAGTTCCCGTGGTCATTTTAACGTCTATGAACAACTGCTTCGGCATATATCCGAACACAATGCTCAGCACCTTGATGTTGCCAATGTCCTTCTGCAAAAAATCCACGATACAACAGATAAAATTATTATTTTTGATGACGAATATGGTGGTGTTGAAAAACTTTCGATTCAAGATATTGGCCACTTTAGTGGCCGTTTATCGCTACTGGGAGAGGTGCTTAGTGAGCGTTTTAATCATGAAGATGAACTCATGGGCTGGGTTCAAGAAACCTTACCTTAGTTTGCCACTAGTCTCATTTTTGAAGGGGGGTTTGTGACACAATTTAAACAAGTGGGTCTTATTGGAAGGTTGCATAGCCCTGCAGTCATAGAAACTCTGCATCGGGTAATAAAGTGCCTTAATCGTTGTCAATGCGCCGTCTGGGTAGATGAACGGATAGTTGACTCCCTTAATAAAGAACAGCTCACTAGCGCTACTTATGGCACTGGTGATCGTCATTTTTTAGGCCAACAGTGTGATCTGGTAATTGTAGTTGGCGGTGACGGAAGTATGCTGTCTGCAGCGCGTGTTATGGCCACTTATGGCGTAGCGGTGATTGGTATTAACCGGGGTAAATTAGGTTTTCTAACCGACATTGCACCTGATCAGGTGGAGGTTTCTCTTGAGGCTGTATTAGCGGGCAGCTTTGAAACCAGCAATCGCTTTATGCTGTCTGCTCATGTGTTGCGCAATGGTGAAGAAGTAGGCCGTGGTAGCGGTCTGAATGACATCGTACTACACCCTGGTAAATCGGCAAGAATGTTGGCGTATGATTTATCAATCGATGGCACTGCGGTTTATTTTGATCGTGCTGATGGCTTAATTATAGCCACTCCAACAGGGTCTACCGCCTATGCACTCTCAGCTGGTGGTCCCATTATGCACCCTGGGTTAGATGCCATTGCTCTTGTCCCCATGAACCCGCATAACCTCAGTAGCCGGCCTCTGGTGGTAGCTGCAAATGCAGAACTGGAAATTCTTATCGGTGAAGATAACAGTACACAAGCAATTATAAGTTGTGATGGGCAAGTGCATATAGTGTGTGAACCGGGTGATCGGGTGCATATACAACGCCATGAGGCGCAACTTAAAGTATTACATCCCTTAGGGCACCACTTTTATGACCGCTGCCGCAGCAAGTTAGGATGGCATGCCCGTGCTAGTGATGATGGCCAATGATTCTTTTGCAAAAATTTTCTGCTAATGCAGATCTCACTCTGGTAACCCAAACATTATGGCGACACAAAGTGCCTCATCGGGTGCGTTTTGTTACTGGTGAACAACAATTATGGTTGCAGGATTCGCAGCATTACAGCTTGGCTCAAGCGCTCATGCAACAGGTGGAGCAGGGTATTGCTGCAGACGAGAAGGCAGGCTCGGCTTCTGCAGGTCTGTTAAACTCATTTGTTATGGCTGACAAAGTACTATCTACCAATGGGGTTAAGGCGTGGTTTAAGTCAACCCCGATTACGCTTATGGTGCTTATAAGTACGCTATTGGTGGCGCTTTTTTCTCAATTGGGTAGTCAGTTAGAAGCAGTTGCTTGGTTTAGCTTCTTTCCTTTAGTGTTAGACACTCAAGCGTACCTTGTGACTGGGTTTGATCACCTGTGGCTACAACCGTGGCGCTTGATTAGCCCAATGCTGCTGCATTTTGGTTGGTTACATTTGGTTTTTAATGTGCTGTGGTGGTTAGATTTAGGGCGGCGCATAGAGTGTCAATCACGGCTGCTCTTAGTGGCGTTGTTATTGTTCACCAGTGTTGCTGCTAATGTGGCGCAAGCATGGCAAGTGGCCAGTTTATTTGGTGGTTTGTCTGGTGTTATTTATGGTCTGCTAGGGTACATATGGGTGATGGATCGTTATAATCCTGTTCGGTATCATCTGCCTCAAAACATTCTGATCTTTATGTTGTTATGGCTACTTTTGGGAATAAGTGGTTTGTTCCCAGCGCTTGGCTTTGGCGATATGGCTAATATGGCTCATATAGGTGGTCTGGTAGCAGGAGTTGCATGGGGGTTTATGCATACCCTTTTATGGCGCATTCGTTCCAGCAATGCCTAAAAAAGAGTCGGTGAGTATCATCATTCATGCTATTATTTGGCTCCAAGTTTTAGCTAAGAGGTTTGGCGGATGGAATATAATCAACTTATTTCCCAACTAACACCCGAAATATACCTAAGTTTGAAGACTGCTATTGAAATTGGCAAGTGGCCAGACGGCAGGGTGCTGACTAAAGACCAAAAAGCCTCCTGTATGGAAGCTATTTTATGTTACCAGTCTATGAAACTCGATTCCCAGCAACACTCCGGGTACATGCCAGATCAGTGCGCTTCTAGCTCTGCGCCCAATAAAACTGACGAACAAGTCATTAAAATACATTAATTATGCATACACCTCACCTGCTTACTGGGCATCTTGCAAAGCTGACGACCCATATTGACTCTGTGCCGCAAGCTCAAGTGCAATACACCCTTACTTTGGGAGACCAAGAGCTAAACCTTAATGCGTTAATAGGCCAAACAATTCGGTTGGAACATTTAGGGCAAATTAATTGCAGCCACTGTGGCCGCAAAACCAAAAAAAGTTACAGCCAAGGATTTTGTTTTCCTTGTATGCAAAAATTACCCCAATGTGACCTATGTATTATGAGCCCAGAACGTTGCCACTTTGACGTAGGCACCTGCCGCGACGAGGCGTGGGGCCAAGCGTTTTGCATGCAGCCTCATATTGTATATTTGGCAAATTCTTCTGGCCTTAAGGTGGGCATTACTCGGGCTAACCAAATGCCTACTCGTTGGCTAGATCAGGGAGCGTGCCAAGCGATGCCTATTATGCAAGTGGCCACTCGAAAATTGTCTGGGCAGGTTGAGTCCGTGCTTAAGCAATACGTAGCTGATAAAACTAACTGGAGAAAACTGCTACAAAGTGATGCACAAACGATTAATATGGCCCAAGCAGCAGACCTATTATTGAATGAGTCAGAGGCAGATTTAGAGGTATTATTAGGTGGGCTAAGCCACCAAGATTACCAATGGTTAGACACAGCACCCATCAGTATGCGCTACCCAGTAATGCAGTACCCAGAAAAAATCAATTCCCATAACCTTGACAAAGAGCCTGTTTTAGAAGGTAAATTGATGGGAATTAAGGGCCAATATCTTATTTTTGACACTGCGGTGATTAATGTCCGCAAATATTCATCCTATTTGGTGCAATTCAGCTCATGACTAAAAACGCTCAAGTAATCTACCTAAAAGACTATCAGGTGCCATCCTTTATCATCGAAACGACAGACCTTGATATCCGTATAGGTGATGAATATACCTCGGTTGTTGCACGTTTAAAAGTGCGCCGTAACCCTGCGTCTAAGGAGGTTTCGTCAGAACTTGTATTACAGGGTAGTAAAGACATTAAGCTCCAAGAGGTGATGATGGATGGCCTCATTCTTGATGCCTCAAATTACGACCTAGAGGCTGCGGTCCTATCAATTCATCACTGCCCAGAGGTCTTTGAGCTAACCACAGAGTGTTTAATTCAACCACAATTGAATACCACTTTAGAGGGGCTTTATAAGTCGGGTGGTATGTACTGTACCCAGTGTGAAGCTGAGGGTTTTCGGAATATAACCTATTACCTAGACCGGCCTGATGCCTTGTCTGTGTTCACGACCCGTATCAGTGCAAATAAAGAAAGTTACCCCATATTACTAGCCAATGGTAACCCCATAGATCAAGGTGATTTAGAAAACGGTGAGCATTTTGCTGTTTGGCATGATCCGTTCCCAAAGCCAGCCTATTTATTTGCTATGGTTGCTGGCAATTTGGTGCGTCAAGACGAAGAATTTACTACCATGTCTGGCAGGAAGGTAGACTTACAAATATTTGTAGAAGCGCATAATAGCCATAAGTGTGATCATGCGTTAGCGTCTCTGAAACGCTCTATGTTGTGGGACGAGCAGGTGTATGGCCGTGAGTATGATCTAGACTTGTTTATGATCGTTGCAGTAGATGATTTCAACATGGGTGCCATGGAAAACAAAGGCCTCAATATTTTCAATTCAGATTGTGTATTAGCAGACCCAGCGACTAGCAGCGATGCCATGTTCGAACGGATAGAGGGCATTGTTGCCCATGAATATTTCCATAACTGGTCTGGTAATCGTGTGACCTGTCGCGATTGGTTTCAGCTGAGCTTAAAAGAAGGCTTCACGGTTTACCGTGATGCCCAGTATACCGCAGACACCTACTCGGCTGCGGTTAAGCGTATTGATGATGTCACCCTTTTACGCACCCACCAGTTTGCTGAAGACGCTGGGCCAATGGCTCACCCTATTAGGCCTGCCTCCTATATGGAGATTAATAACTTTTATTCTGTGACTGTATATGAAAAAGGTGCAGAAGTAGTGGGGATGATTCACACCTTGCTTGGGGACGAATTATTCCGTAAGGGCAGTGATCTGTATTTCGATCGACATGATGGCCAGGCAGTGACTACTGATGATTTTATAGCGGCCATGAGTGACGCCAGCAATATCGATCTGAGTCAATTTAAACGCTGGTATAGTCAGGCTGGTACGCCTACGTTAACGGTGACTGACACTTATGATCCGGTTAATAAAGAATATAGCCTCACCATAGGCCAGTCCACACCTGCAACAGCAGAGTGTGAAGAAAAGCTGCCATTCCATTTGCCGTTTCGCATGGCCTTGTTAGATGCCAATGGTAAGGAGATGCCTTTAAAGTTAAGAGGGGCTGATCTTGTGCACGAAAAAAGTAGTGTGCTAAATATTACTCAGGCTCAGCAAACGTTCACTTTTGAAGCAGTTTTGCAGCACCCAACACCCTCATTACTGCGTGGCTTTTCTGCGCCAGTTAAATTGGATTATGCCTACACCCAAGAGCAATTATTATTTCTTGCAAGCCAAGACCAAGACGGTTTTTGCCGTTGGGAGGCTTGCCAGCGTTTGTTGATTGAAGCCATGGAACAGGCTATGTCACAAGCTGCTAGTGTGCAGCTAGAGCATACTCTGGAGGCAATGTTACGCAGTAGTCTGGTGGATGAAGATTTGGATCCGGCTATGGTTGCCAAACTCGTGCAACTGCCTAGTGAAGCCTATTTGGCGGAAATGCAAAGTACGGTTGATGTGGATCTAATTCACACGGGTCGTGAAGCAATGCGCTGTGCTATTGCGCTGGCCTTAGAAAGTGAACTTTTGGCTTGTTATCAGCGCTGCCATGATACGGGCTTGTTTAGGCAAACGGCCAAGGCCATAGGTCAACGAGCCTTGAAGAATACCTGCTTGGCCTACCTCAATACATTAGGTAAACCCCAGTATCAAACCATGGCTCAAGATCAGTATGCGTTAAATGCTAATATGACAGATGTTGGAGCGGCTTTAACCATCTTGATTAGCCAAGAAGATGGGCGTTTAGCAACGCCACTGTTAGCTGAATTTTATCAAAGCTGGCAGGGCGATGCTCAGGTGGTTGACCAATGGTTTGCCATGCAGTCTGGGGCCAACCTCGTGGGCCGCTTGCCTCATGTGCAAGCACTACTGCAGCATGAGGCGTTTGACATCCGTAACCCTAATAAGGTGCGCAGTGTGGTGGGCGGCTTTATTCGCAGTGCCATTAATTTTCATTCAGCCGATGGCAGTGGTTATGAATTTGTTGCCGATATGGTGTTACGTTTAGATCCCATCAACCCTATGATAGCGGCAAATCTAGCTAAACCGTTAGGCCGCTTTAAACGTCACACCGTTGGGCGTCAGCAATTAATGCAGGCACAGCTGCAGCGCCTTAGTAAAGCTGATCTTAGTAATGATGTGTATGAAATAGTCAGTAAGGCTTTGTCAGTAAGTTAACAAATCAACATCAGTCTCAAAACAAGGGTGCATTGCCTAGGCAAGCACCTAAAATGTTGTGCCACCCTGTATTGCAAACAGGGTAGGTATGGGTTTTTGAGAAGGTAGGAGAGCAGTAATGAAATATGTAGGTGAAAAAGATTATGAACATGGCATGGAGGCTAAGGTAGGTGTGCTTATTACCAACCTTGGAACACCTGATGCTCCCACTAAAAAAGCATTGCGGCCCTACCTTAAAGAGTTCTTAAGTGACCCCAGAGTAATCGAAACACCCAAGCTGATTTGGCAAATTATTCTTAATGGAATTATCCTCAATACCCGCCCAGCGAAAAGTGCTAAAGCATATAAGACGGTTTGGACAGACAACGGTAGTCCACTTTATGACATTGCTAAGAGGCAACATGCGGCGCTGGCTAAATCATTACCTAATTTGGTAGTTCGGCTAGCGATGCGTTATGGCAATCCAAGCATCGAGAGTCAGCTCATTGCGATGCGAGACCAAGGCGTGCGTAAGATCTTAATTTTTCCGATGTATCCACAATACTGTGCGGCCACTACGGCAAGTACATTTGACAAGGTAGCGCAAGTGCTTACTAAGTGGCGCTGGATTCCTGAAGTACGGTTTATTAACGAATACTACCAAGATGACCTTTACATTAAAGCGCTGGCAAACAGTATTAAAGCATTTCGTGAGCAACACGGTGAACCTGAATTAACAGTGTTTAGCTATCATGGCATTCCAAAGGCGTACCTAGATAAAGGTGACCCGTATCACTGTTTTTGTCGTGCGACGACGCGCCTTGTTAAAGAACACCTAAACTTAAAAGATGAAGATGTCATGACGACCTTTCAAAGTCGCTTTGGCCCTGCTGAATGGTTGCAACCGTATACTGATTTAACACTTAAAGAGCTGCCTGGCAAAGGGATTAAAAATGTCCATATTATCGCTCCAGCATTTAGTGCAGACTGTTTAGAAACGATTGAAGAAATTGATGAAGAAAATAGAGCCTATTTTATGGAAAGTGGTGGTGAAACCTATGGTTACATCCCATGCTTAAACGATAGTGAAGAACATATAAGCTTATTCACCAAGCTTATTAAACAGCATACGCAGGGGTGGGATGTGTAGCGTGTGCTAGCCTTTGGCAGCTAACACTCGCTCTACTGTGGCTACAATGGTTTGTGTTTGGTGATCAATTTCCATGTTCACCCAAGTGCCCACATTGGCTTTGCCAAAACCTGTGACACGCAATGTCTCTGGGATAAGGCAGACGCAGAATTCTGACTCGGTAACGGCGCCTATGGTGAGACTGCAGCCATTAAGGCCAATAAAGCCCTGGGGTAAGACGTGTTTTTTGTGAGCATCAGGTAAATTAAACCATAGGCTTGTATTGTCTTCTTGGTGATCGATTCGGCTGATAGCTAATGCCACAGAAACATGCCCAGAAATAATATGGCCACCTATTTCGTCGCCATATTTTAGTGAGCGCTCTACATTCACATAGTCGCCTTGATTTAGCCGGCCTAAGTTGGTTAGCTTTAAGGTTTGGCCAATAACGTCAAAACTAAAGTGGTTAAGGCTTTGAGCGGTTACTGTTAGGCAGGTGCCATTAATAGCAATGCTGGCGCCAATGGCTACGTCAAGGCTAATAGCTTTGGGTAGGGTAATGACAAAGCTGCGTTGATTGTTGCCTTTAGTAATGGATTTAATTTGGCCTTGGCCTTGGACGATACCAGTGAACATGATTTACCTGATAGTTATTAGAGCGGTAGTGAAAAAACCTTTGGCTGCCTATATTAGCCGAGCAAGCTGCAGCTGTGAAGCAGAGTTTAATCTGTGAGTCGTATCATTTTGGCACCTATGGAGGGTTTAGCGGATAATATTTTGCGTGATTGCCTTACCCGTATAGGGGGTATCGACTTGTGCGTCACAGAATTTATTCGAGTCACTACCCAGTTATTACCCCCCAAAGTGTTTCAGCGCTTGTGCCCAGAGCTTATTAACGGATGTAAAACCCCCGCAGGTATTCCGGTGCGTATTCAGTTATTGGGTAGTGATCCTGAGGCGCTAGCGGCCAACGCCGTGCGGGCCCTAGAGCTGGGTTCTCCTGGTGTCGATTTAAATTTTGGTTGTCCTGCAAAAACGGTGAACCGCAGCCAAGGTGGTGCGGTATTGTTACAGGAGCCTAAAAGAGTTGCTCACATTGTTGCTACGGTAAGGCGAGCGATTGGTGATGATGCCTGGTTAAGCGCTAAGATGCGCTTGGGGTTTACCACTAAAGACTTAGCCCTAGAGAATGCCAAGGAGATTGAAGGCGCAGGTGCTAATGAGTTAACTGTGCATGCCCGAACTAAAGTTGAGGGCTACCGTCCACCTGCGCACTGGCAGTGGATAAAAAAAATTCGCGCCGTAGTGACTATCCCGGTCATTGCTAATGGCGAAGTGTGGACTCCAGAGGACTACACATCATGTCAGCAAGTCAGTGGTAGTGATGACGTGATGATAGGGCGTGGATTGGTTTGGAAGCCAGACTTAGCCTTACAAATTAGGCACCAACAAGATAAGCAGCCAGTACAAGACTGGAATTGGTCAGCTTTAGTGCCCATTGTGCTTTACTTTATCGATTTGGTCGAAGGCCAGGTTCCGGTTAAATATCAAGACGCACGGGTTAAACAATGGCTTAAGCTGCTGGGGCGGGTTTATCCTCAAGCCGAAGCGTGTTTCGAGCAAGGCAAACGTCTAAAAACCCTCAATGAATTGCGCTCGCTGATCATTAATAGCCAAGATAACTGATGACTTTGTATGCATTTATCATGGCTATGAAAATGTATCCTTTGAAAGCATGCGGTATACTAGTGACCTTGTTGTTTTTGTTGTTAAATTTTTGAGGTGTGTCTTTGTATTCTATTGCACGTAGTGTGTTGTTTAAACTTTCAGCAGAAACTGCTCACGATTTAACCTTAGACGCCCTTGCCGCTGGGGCACGGTTAAGATTATTGCCAGCCTTAGCCCCAAACGTAGTGGACTTACCTGTCACGGTGATGGGTATTGAGTTTCCTAATCCAGTTGGCCTTGCTGCAGGCTTGGATAAAAATGCCTCTGCTGTTGACGGTTTGGCTGCGTTAGGTTTTGGTTTCTTGGAAGTAGGGACTACGACTCCAAAGCCGCAATCAGGCAGCCCAAAGCCGCGACTGTTCAGGTTGCCTCAAGCTCAAGCCCTTATTAATCGTATGGGCTTTAACAATAAGGGCGTTGATCACCTTATTGGAAACATTAAAAAAGCTAAATTCAAGGGTGTATTGGGCATTAACATCGGAAAGAACTTTGACACCCCTGTAACAGAAGCGACATCAGATTATATTATCTGCCTACAGAAGGTGTATGCCTATGCTAGCTATATTACCATTAATGTGTCGTCTCCCAATACGCCGGGCTTGCGTGATTTGCAATATGGAGAGTCGTTAAGCCAGCTGCTAGGAGCTCTTAAGCGAGAGCAGCTGGCGTTAGAGAAAACCCATGGCAGATATGTGCCTTTAGCAGTTAAAATTGCACCAGATATGGATGCTGAGCAACTACAAGGTGTGGCCCACTGTGTGTTAGAGCAAAAAATGGATGGGGTCATTGCCACCAATACCACTTTAAGCCGAGAAGGCGTAGCTGAGCTAGAATTTGGCGACCAAGCGGGTGGGCTCAGTGGCGCGCCAGTAAGGCACAAATCTACCCAAACGATTGCTGATTTGTACGCTATTTTGGGTGACCAAGTGCCCATTATTGGGGTAGGTGGTATTAGCAGTGGAGAAGACGTTCTGGAAAAACTGGCTGCAGGAGCTAAGTTAGTGCAGGTCTATACGGGTTTAATTTATCAAGGCCCGGGTTTGGTTAAACTATGCGTAGATGCTTGTCGAAACATGACCAAATCTTAAGTCCATCATCCAAAGAGAAATCTATGAATAAGCAAAAATCAACTCTGCTTAAGGTGTTAAGTTTTGTGCAAAGTGTGCTCGCAAGTTTAGTGGGTATACAGTCAAATAAAAAGCGTGAAGAGGACTTCAACGAAGGAGGATTGGAACGTATGATTTATGTTGGTTTAGGGACCTTGGTGTTATTTGTAATTATAGTTGTCACTGCAGTTAATAGCGCCCTACCAAGCTGACACTATAGTCAAATAGACAGTGTAAAAAGCAAAATAAGACTTGCGCAATACCCTGTTAATTGAGGATAATTGCACCGCCTCTTTTTTAGTACGATGAGGTCTTCATAACATCCACGATCTAAAAGATCACCCGGAGGGTAAGTATGTATTTTAGAACTTGGCAACGCCTGAGTTCTGTAGTCTTGGGTTTGGTATTTGCACCCGCTGCTATGGCAGATTGGGGGCTTAACATGCCCGTAGGCATCACAGAAGTAAGTCAATCTATTTTTGAACTGCACATGCTTATTTTTTGGATTTGCGTCTGGATAGGTGTAGTGGTTTTTGGTGTAATGTTTTACTCCATTTTTAAGCATCGTAAATCGAAAGGGGCAGTTGCGTCTAAGTTCCATGAAAGCCTAGGCCTAGAATTGTTATGGACAGCAATTCCAACCGTCATTCTTATTGCTATGGCAGTGCCGGCTACATCGGTTTTGATTAAGATGTATGACACGACAAATTCGGATGTGGATATTAAGATCACAGGCCATCAATGGAAGTGGCAGTATGACTACCTTGGTGAGGATGTGGGGTTCTTTAGTAACCTAACCACCACTACAGACGAAATTTACAATCGCACCGAAAAAGGTGAAAACTACCTTGAAGAGGTTGATAACCACGTTGTAGTGCCAACGGGTAAAAAAATCCGCTTCCTGATTACCTCTAATGATGTGATTCACGCTTGGTGGCTCCCAGAAATTGCTGTTAAAAAAGACGCAATTCCAGGGTATATCAACGAATCTTGGGCATTAATCCCTGAAGGTGAGGAAGGCCTTTATCGTGGTAAATGTGCAGAACTGTGTGGCGTACAGCATGGCTTTATGCCGATTGTACTAGAAGCTGTGACTGCAGATGAATACCAAGCATGGTTGGATGACCAACGTGCTGGAAAAGTTGCAGAAGCCGCTGCTGCTCTGGGTGATTTTAGCTATGACGAACTCATGGTTGAGGGTGCCGAAGTGTACGCTCGCAGCTGCGCTGGGTGTCACGGTACTGAAGGCCAGGGAATGGGAAATATCTTCCCAGCGTTGGCGGGTAGCCCAATGGCTCTTAACGATATGGCGGGGCACATCGATATTGTAATTAATGGCAAGCCAGGCACCGCTATGCAGTCATTCACTGCGCAGCTAAGTGATGTTGAAATTGCTGCTGTGATCACCTTTGAGCGAAATGCTTGGGGTAACGATACGGGTGAAACAGTGACTCCCCAAATGATAATTGACGCGAAAAAATAGAAGGCTAAATTATGACAACTGCGACTGCTAGTCACGATGACCACGGCCATCATGGGCCTGCTAAAGGCATCATGCGCTGGGTATTAACAACTAATCACAAAGACATTGGTACCATGTACCTTTGGTTCTCATTCGCTATGCTTCTCACCGGTGGTGTGATGGCGCTTATTGTCCGAGCTGAATTATTTCAGCCAGGTATGCAGCTTATAAGGCCAGAGTTTTATAACCAAATGACCACCATGCACGGCCTAATTATGGTGTTTGGTGCTATTATGCCAGCCTTCGTTGGCTTGGCTAACTGGATGGTTCCATTGATGATTGGCGCGCCAGATATGGCCTTGCCCCGAATGAATAACTGGAGCTTTTGGATTCTACCGTTTGCCTTTGGAATGCTGTTGTTTACGCTATTTACTGAGGCCGGTGCGCCAAACTTTGGTTGGACTTTCTATGCGCCACTCTCGACCACCTACGCGCCAAGTAGTGTGACCTACTTTATCTTTGGTGTGCACATGATGGGTATTTCTTCAATCATGGGCGCCATTAACATTATTGTTACTATCTTAAACCTTCGGGCGCCAGGTATGACCTTGATGAAGATGCCATTATTTGTATGGACTTGGTTTATTACAGCCTACTTGCTAGTTGCAGTAATGCCAGTACTGGCAGGTGTTGTGACGATGATGTTAATGGACATCCACTATGGTACTGCGTTCTTTGATGCCGCAGGCGGTGGTGACCCAGTATTGTTCCAACACGTATTTTGGTTCTTTGGCCATCCAGAAGTATACATAATGATTTTGCCTGCCTTTGGTATTGTTTCGCAAATCATTCCTACCTTTGCGCGTAAGCCTTTGTTTGGTTATGCGTCAATGGTATATGCAACTTCTTCAATCGCGTTTTTGTCCTTCATTGTTTGGGCTCACCACATGTTTACAGTGGGCTTGCCGCTGCAAACGGAACTCTTCTTTATGTATGCCACTATGTTGATCGCCATTCCTACGGGTGTGAAGGTGTTCAACTGGGTGTCGACCATGTTTAGAGGTTCAATGACTTTTGAAACCCCAATGCTATTTGCCTTGGCTTTCGTAGTATTGTTCACCATTGGTGGTTTCTCTGGACTGATGTTGTCTATTGCACCTGCAGACTTCCAATATCATGACACCTACTTTGTAGTGGCTCACTTCCACTACGTATTAGTGCCAGGTGCTTTATTTGGTATTATTGCTGGCGTTTACTACTGGTTGCCTAAATGGACAGGACATTATTACAACGAGAACTTAGGTAAGTTCCACTTTTGGATGTCCTTTATTGGCGTTAACATCACCTTCTTCCCAATGCACTTTATTGGTTTAGCAGGAATGCCGCGTCGTATACCAGATTACGCCTTGCAGTTTGCAGACTTTAATGCAATTGCAACCGTAGGTGCATTCATCTTTGGTTTCTCTCAGCTAATCTTCTTGTTTTTATTGATCAAGACCATCCGTGGTGGAGAAAAAGCAACGGATCAAGTTTGGGAAGGTGCAGAAGGTCTGGAGTGGACTATCCCGTCTCCAGCGCCATATCATACTTTTGCAGAGCCACCGCACGTTAAGTAAGGTTAAAAAAGCCCTATGAACTCTAATTCATCAAAGCCAGATGACTTATCTGGCTCTAAGCCCAAAAATACGGCACTAAAATTAGTAATCGCAGCTGTAGCCATGTTTGGTTTTGGTTTTGCTTTAGTGCCTTTATATGACGTGTTCTGTGAGCTTACCGGTATTAATGGTAAGACTGCAGGACCGGTTGAACGAGTTGAACAATGGGTTGATACGAGCCGCACAATAACAGTGCAGTTTATAACCACCAATAATGCTGGTATGCCCTGGGAATTTGAAGCTTTGCAAGAAGAAATTGAAATGCACCCAGGGGCGTGGACCCAAGTGAATTTTTGGGCCCTAAACCCAACAGCGAACGACATGGTAGGACAGGCGGTACCTAGTGTATCGCCATCAGAGGCGGCTGAATATGTTCAAAAAACAGAATGTTTTTGTTTTGACCAGCAGACGTTAAAGGCTGGAGAGGGGCGAAAAATGCCACTTATTTTCTCTTTAGACCCAGAACTTCCGGCTCACGTTAAAAAAGTAACAATGTCGTACACGTTATTTGATGCAGGCGCCTTTGCTAAGTAGCAGTGGCGTATAACTATAATTCTGGCTTTAAGTTATGGCCGGATAATAAGCCTTCGACAATGGAGCAACACATGGCAACATCCAATTATTACGTACCAGACAGTAGCTATTTCCCAATTGTGGCAAGTATAGGCCTAATTGGAATGGCAGCTGGTGCTGGCGGTATGATGAACCACATGAGTGCAGGTGGAGAAGGCTATGCTTTCCCTCATCTCGTCTTTACAGCGGGTTCCTTATTACTCGCTTTTATTTTCTTTCAGTGGTTTGGTAAGGTTATTTCTGAGAGTAGAGCGGGTATGTACAGCCCTCAGATGGACAAGTCTTTCCGTTGGGGTATGAGTTGGTTTATATTTTCAGAAGTTATGTTCTTTGTAGCCTTTTTTGGTGTGCTGCTATACGTGCGCCAATGGGCTGGCCCTTGGTTGGATGGTCAAGGTGATAAGGGTTCAACGCATATGTTATGGCCAGACTTTGATTATGCGTGGCCTATGTTTAATAACCCCGCAGGCGCAGACTTTCCTGGCCCGCAGGCTGTCATTGATCCTTGGCATATTCCGCTGCTCAACACAGTCTTGTTGATGACTTCTAGTGTAACGCTTACGATTGCGCACCATGCGCTTAGGGCAATGCATCGGGGTAAGACCATTTTTTGGTTAGCGGTTACAGTAATCTTAGGTGGCATCTTCGTCTATTATCAGATTCTAGAGTATATTGAAGCTTACACTGAATTGGGTCTTACGTTAGATTCTGGCATATATGGGTCAACCTTCTTTATGCTGACAGGCTTTCACGGCCTTCACGTTACTATTGGTGCGTTCATACTATTTATTATGTGGATTCGTATCTGTAAAGGTCACTTTACTCCAGATCAGCATTTTGGGTTTGAAGCAGCCGCTTGGTATTGGCACTTTGTAGATATGGTATGGGTAGGCTTATTTTTATTCGTCTACATTCTATAAGCAGCAGGACAAAAACCATAAAGGCAGCTTAATGGCTGCCTTTTTTATGTCTCGTAGTCATTTTTAGAATTAATGAATACCAGCCCATGGCGACGAAGTCACAAGTTGACCGGTGGCAAACCCGTAGGTTACGAGCACAATTAAAAGTACAATTAGGGTCACTCGATACTTAAGTGATGTGAGTAACCGAGTCGATTTTGTACCGTCCTTCATTAAGAAAAAGAAACCACTGGCTAAGCTGGTTAGAGCCAAAAGTAACACGATGACAATGACGATTTTGATCATAAAAAGGGTCTCTTTAAATACGTTAATTAGGTTTAGCTATAGTAATGATAAAACGACTGCAACACTATTGGGCAATCTCTGTTTTCACGCTATTCTTTTTGCCGCTCACCATCAGTTTAGGTTTTTGGCAGTTAGATAGGGCAGACCAAAAAATACAACTGCAAAAGAACTTGGCGGCTTTAGAGCAACCATTAATACTTTTTGACGAACCGAGTTTAACCTTGGGTGCCCTAGATAACCTTCAAAGAGTGACACTGAATAGTACCTTTATCAAGCCATTTGTTTGGTTTAGGGATAATCAAGTTGTGGCTGGTAAAGTGGGTTATGACGCCATAGGCCTTATTAGGGTAGGTGCAGATTTATTGTTAGTTAACCGGGGTTGGTTTGCGTCAAATGGCCAAAGAAACCCATTACCTAATATTGCATGGGTGAGTGGCGAAGTGACTCTTACAGGGCGACTAGTTTCAGTGCAGGCTAATCCATATCAGTTGGGCATAGACACCTATACAGATGAATACCCACAGCTAGTGCAGGCGATAACGCCGTCTGTTTTGGCTAAACATTTATCCAATTCTGTAGAGGGCGTGCTTTTACCCTGGGTATTAGTGTTAGATACAACAGGTGATGCAACACTTACGCCTCATTGGCGGGCAAGCGCAATGGCCTCAGAAAAGCATCTAGCGTATGCGTGGCAGTGGTTTGGCCTGGCCTTGACGCTCAGCTTATTATACATTTATCGAGTATTTTATTCCCCCATTGACATCAAAAAGGTAGATCCATGACCACCAAAAAAACCAATCGTTGGACTTTGTATGCGGTATTTGCGGTAACCGCTGTGCCACTTATGTTTGCTATGTTAATGTACTTTAATTTATGGGGTGTGCCAGATGGGCGGACTAATTTTGGTCAGCTGTTGTTGCCACCAAACGAGCTACAACAGGCTCAATTAGTTGATGAAAATGAAGCACCTTGGTCTCAGGCAGAGGCTGATAAAAGGTGGTTGGTGATTTATCTGACGAAACAAGCTTGCGATTTGCCCTGTCAGGAAGCAACTCATTTATTACGACAAATCAATGTTGCCCTAGGGAAGGAAGCTCACCGTGTCACGCGTTTGTTGGTTAACCAGCAGGGTGGGTTTAACGAGCAGACCAAGACAGACTATCCAGCTTTAATACAGCTGAAAAGCCTTTCATTAGAGCCATTTGAACTAGGCCAGGGTATCTATGTTGTGGATCCTCTGGGAAATATTATGATGTATTACAGTAAAGACTTTGTTGGAAAAGAATTGTTAAAAGACCTTAAGAAGTTACTCAGAACCTCAAACATAGGGTAAAAGTCATGAATACTAATGTCGCCCCCAAGTGGAGCCTATTTTTAACTTACCTGGCACTGGCAACTGTGGCGTGTGTCATCATTTTAGGATCGTGGACCAGATTAGCTGACGCGGGCTTAGGGTGCCCAGATTGGCCTGGCTGTTACGGTAATTTGCTGGTGCCGGAAACTGCTCAAGAAATTGCGGCTGCTGAAGCCCTCTACCCAGACGCACCTGTAGAAGTAGATAAGGGTTGGTTGGAGATGATCCACCGTTACTTGGCATCATTCTTGGGCCTCGTTATTTTGGTGCTAGCGATAGCGTCTTGGTCGCAACGAAAACGTCTAAACTATCCTTTTGTACTTACCCAAGGTTTACTGGCCATGGTAATGCTGCAAGGTGCTTTTGGTGCTTGGACAGTCACTTGGAAGTTATGGCCGCAAGTTGTGACATCACATTTATTGGGTGGTTTTGTGACTGCTAGCTTACTGACGCTGTTATTAGTAAAGTTACGTCGTATTGGGAGCCAGGTTAAACCACTATCACTTGTAAACATTACCCATAGTCGGTTGCAAGCCTGGGCATCTGTGGCGTTAGTCCTAGTTATTGTTCAAGTATTCTTAGGTGGGTGGATGAGTTCTAACTACGCAGCCTTAGCCTGCTCCACTTTGCCAGACTGTAATGGCTCATGGTGGCCTGAAATGAATTTCTCTGAGGGTTTTGATCTCACTCAGACTTTAGGCCCGAGTTATTTGGGAGGCTTAATGCATGCTGAAGCGCGACAAGCTATTCATGTATTGCATCGATATGGCGCAATTATTTTGGCTGTGTTTATAGTGTTGATGAGCTATCAGTTGATTAAGCAAGATGACAAGCGTCTCCGTCTGTTTGGTTTTGGTTTTTTAGCGGTATTTATTGTCCAATTTTGTTTGGGCCTAGCCAACATATACTACTTCCTTCCCCTTGCGGTAGCTGTTGGTCATAACTTCTTTGGGGCCTGTTTGTTTGTTCTCACTGTAAGTCTTTATTATTTAGTCTTTTCAAAAAGAGGGCGCCTCAATGAGTTCTGAAGCTACTGCAATCCCAATACGTATAAATTGGCGGGATTATTATGAAATGTGCAAACCCAATGTGGTTTTGCTTATGTTACTTACGTCATTAGTAGGTATGTTCATGGCGATACCTGGTATGGTGCCCTGGCCAATAATTATATGGGGTAATTTGGGCATCGCTATGGCTGCAGGTTCTGCAGCGGCAGTGAATCATGTAATTGACCGTCGTATTGACGGTCAAATGGGCCGCACAAGTAACCGCCCCGTGGCTAAAGGCAAAGTGAAGCCGCTGCACGCACTCATTTTTGCGGCTATATTGGCTGTTATTGGCCTTGGTATTCTGTATGTACTCGTCAACCCAATGACGGCCTGGCTAACCTTGGCCTCTTCAATTGGGTATGCCTTTGTTTATACCGGATACCTTAAACGTGCAACACCACAGAACATCGTTATTGGTGGTCTTGCGGGAGCAATGCCTCCGTTATTGGGTTGGGTTGCCGTCACGGGAACTTTAGATCCCAATGCGCTCCTGTTAGTGCTAATTATCTATGCGTGGACGCCACCTCATTTTTGGGCCTTAGCAATTCATAAGCGAGATGAATACGCCAAGGTTGAAATTCCCATGTTACCGGTGACCCATGGCTTAGAATTCACTGGCTTACAAATTCTGTTATATACCGTGTTGTTGATCATTTCTACTATGCTGCCCTACGTCGTAGGTATGAGCGGTTTTATCTACTTAGTGGGTGTAACCTTGTTGAATATACGTTTTCTATACTGGGCCTTACGTTTGTATCGAGGAGCCTACGAAAAGGCGGCTATGAAGACGTTTTGGTATTCCATTATTTACCTCATGTTATTGTTCGTATTGCTACTCGTAGACCATTATTTTCCAATTTAGTTTTTTGATTAAATCTGAGCTTCACTCAGCGGTAGGTTCTATAGGCGGTTTTCTGTCATCAAAGGGTAAGCAGTGTATTCTTGGCAGTGCGGTCATATTGTTTTGTCTTGTGTTGTAAGTGCTCCGGCAATGCTGAATTAATTATAGGCATAAGGCTCTTTTTTAGCCTTGGCATGGCGGCTACAGGAGCATGTGCACAGATTGGTTTGATCATTACTAGCCAGTTGTTATGTGCAACTTCGCTGTTGCTAGTTAACACTTAAGCCCCACCTCTTTATTATCTAGTACTATGGTATCTTTGTGTCTGGATTACTCACAACGTTAGCCTATGCCCTATTTTGAACCGTAACCATTTCCCCCCTGCATTATCAATAGTGGTATACTGCGCGCCCTTTTGATTGCTGCAGTATTGACCTATGAATTACGCCTTTTTCGCCACCTGTCCCAAAGCTATGGAGCCTATACTGGCCGATGAACTGGGCCCGTTAGGGGCGGAAGATATTAAGCTAACCCAAGGTGGGGTTTATTTTAATGGCGGCTTAAAGGTAGGCTACAGTGCTTGTTTGTGGAGCCGTTTAGCTAACCGCGTGCTATTACTGCTGCACAGTGAGCCCGTTGACAGTGTTGATGAGTTATATGACGCCGTAAGCAAAGTTGAGTGGACTGAGCACTTTGACAGTGATCAAACTTTTCTGGTGGACTATGCTGGCCGTATGCGTGGCATTGATAATACCCACTTTGGTGCTCTAAAAGTAAAAGACGCCATTGTTGATCAATTTCGTAGTAAGGGTGAAATACGGCCCAATATTGCTAAGCAAGAGCCTGATGTCCGCATCAATGTTTTTATCACCAAAGGCCGTGTGCGCATTAGTTTAGACTTGTCTGGTGAAAGCCTGCATAAACGTGGCTATCGCCGTGAAGGTGGCATGGCTCCGCTAAAAGAAAACTTGGCTGCTGCACTTTTGATCCGCGCTGGTTGGCCAGCAATGGCAGCAGCTGGTAAGCCTTTAATGGACCCAATGTGCGGTTCTGGTACGTTTTTAATCGAAGCTGCAATGATGGCTTCAGATACTGCGCCAGGGTTACTGCGCTGGCGTTTTGGCTTACAAATGTGGAAGCAGCACAATGTCGCGCTTTGGCGAGAAATTTGGGACGCTGCCGAGTTGCGTAGAGAAGCTGGTGAAGCTTCTTCTACCAGCGAAATCCATGGTTATGATGGTCAGCCAAAAGCTGTATCTAAATGTCGTGAAAACCTAAAGCAAGCAGGAATGACAGATCGAATTCGTGTTAGTCACAGAGAATTAAAAGACCTAAAGCCACTGACGCACACAGCGGAACAACAAACAGGATTGGTGATAACGAACCCTCCCTATGGTGAACGGCTTAGTGAAGTAGCAGACATCCAATACCTCTACCAACATTTGGGTGAGCGTTTAAGCCAAGACTTTATTGGCTGGGAACTTGGGGTATTTACGGGCAATTCTGAATTAGGTAAAGCGGTAGGTTTACGTTCTTACAAACAGTATTCTTTTTACAATGGAGCCATTAAAAGTCAGTTGTTAATGTACGCTCTAGAAACCACAAATCGCTTTGCTGATCGCCGCCAAGCTAGTGGTGAAATACCACTGCAAGCCCTCAGCGAGGGTGCTCAAATGTTTGCTAACCGCGTGATAAAAAACCGCAAGCAGCTAAGCAAATGGGTGAAGCAGGAAGCGATTGAATGTTATCGTATATATGACGCTGACATGCCTGAGTATGCTGTAGCAGTGGATGTTTATGCTGATTGGCTGCACGTCCAAGAATACGCAGCGCCTAAGACTGTAGATGCAGAAAAAGCCCAGCGTCGCCTAGAAGAGGTGATGCTAGCATTACCACAAGCCCTGCAAATTCCAGAAGAGCGAATTGTACTAAAGCAGCGCCGCCAGCAAACGGGTAAAGACCAGTATCAAACCCACGATGAAAAAGGCGAATACATTAAGGTTAAAGAAGGTGGTTGTAAGTTGCTGGTGAACCTTAACGATTATTTGGACACTGGCTTGTTCTTAGATCACCGCCCTGTGCGTCAAAAAATTCAACAGCTGGCTCATGGTAAACGTTTCCTAAACTTATTTTGCTATACCGGCACAGCCACCATTCATGCAGTGCAGGGTGGGGCACACAAGTCGCTGAGTGTAGATATGTCGGCTACCTACTTGTCCTGGGGCAAAAAGAACCTTGCTTTGAATGGCTTTAGTGATCAAGTACATCGGTTTGAACAGCACGACTGTATGGAATTTATTAAGACTCATAAGGGAGAATATGACCTAATCTTCCTTGATCCACCTACCTTTTCTAACTCTAAAAAAATGATTGGTGTTCTAGACGTGCAGCGTGACCATGCCTGGATGATCCATAAAGTGATGGACTTGCTAACAGAAGATGGCTTATTAATTTTTTCTACTAATTATCGCCGTTTTGAGCTAGACGAAAAGGTGCTTCAGCATAACCATGTAGTCGATATTAGTGATGATACTTTGGATAAAGACTTTAGCCGTAACAAGAAGATTCATCGCTGTTGGGAAATTCGTAAATATAAGCCCGAAGTGGCTAGCACGTCAGGATTTTATGATGCAGAGTATGCATCATCTAAGCCTGCAGCAAAGCCAGTACATAAGCCTGAAATTAACCGGGCTTCTAAAACTGAAGTAAACCCGGCCACCAAGGATCAAGCAGAGTTTAACCCTTGGCTGAAACAAGACTAATCAGCTTTAGTCTTGGGATGTAGCGCCAATTTTATGGATACTAAGGTCGGCGCCATTAAATTCCTCTTCTTCGGTGAGTCGTAATCCAATAAATTTCTTCACGCTTCCATACACTATAAACCCACCGATTAAGGCAATGCTTAAGCCTAGAAGGGTGCCAAGTAGTTGTGACATAAAACTCACACCACCCAAGCCACCAAAAGCCTCTAAGCCAAAAATGCCAGCAGCTATGCCCCCCCATACACCGCATATCCCATGGAGTGGCCAAACACCTAACACATCATCAATTTTCCAGCGGTTTTGGGTCAAAACAAAGGCGTAGACAAAAAGTCCACCAGCAATAAGCCCCACAGCCAGAGCACCAATAGGGTGCATTAAGTCAGAACCTGCGCATACAGCAACCAAACCCGCTAAAGGGCCATTATGGACGAATCCTGGATCATTTTTACCGATCACTAATGCTGCAATGGTGCCACCAGCCATTGCCATTAGGGTATTGACCGCTACTAAGCCACTAATTCCATCTAAGGTTTGAGCAGACATGACGTTAAAACCAAACCAGCCAATGGTTAAAATCCACGAACCCAAGGCTAAGAATGGAATGCTAGAGGGTGCGAATGCGACTAGCTTTCCTTTGCGGTAACGCCCCTTGCGTGTACCCAGGAGCAATACCGCGGTAAGTGCCAGCCAGCCACCCACGCCATGAACCACCACCGACCCTGCGAAGTCATGGAAGCCTGCCCCAAAGTTTTGTTCTAGCCAAGCTTGGAAGCCATAATTACCGTTCCAGGCTATACCTTCGAATAAAGGGTAGATAATGCCCACGGTTAGGGCCGCAGCAATGAGTGGTGGCCAAAAGCGTGCTCGTTCGGCAATACCACCAGAAATAATGGCTGGAATAGCCGCAGCAAAAGTCATTAAAAAGAAAAATTTCACCAACTGGTAACCGTTATTGGCACTTAGTGCTTCTGCGCTAGCAAAGAAGTGTTGGTCGTAGGCGATCCAATAGCCTACAAAAAAATAAGCAAGACAAGAAAAGCCAAAGTCTGTCATAATTTTTACTAAGGCGTTCACTTGGTTCTTATGCCTAACCGTTCCCACCTCTAAAAAAGCAAAGCCCGCATGCATGGCAAGGACCATGATGGCTCCCATAAGGATAAATAGAGTATTGGAACTTTGCACTAAAGTGGCTATCGCGCTTGTTGTGGTTTCCACTACAACTCCTTAATTTTAGCTTTTGCACTATTTTGGTGCAAATAATTTATGAGCGGCTTTATAGCGGTGCAATATGTACTTGTGGTTTACATAATGGCCGAGATAACCGAGTTACTAGTAATTAAGCAAGGACCATGCCAGAGCGGTTCTTCAGGCAATAAAAAACCACCCAGAGGTGGTTTTTTATTAGTTTGTTAAATAGGTATGTTTTATTTAACAGGGTAAGGGCGTTTAGTTTCACCAGTATATAATTGGCGGGGACGGCCAATACGGTAGGGACTGTTAAGCATCTCATGCCAATGAGAAATCCATCCTACTGTGCGTGCCAAGGCAAATATAACCGTAAACATGGACGTTGGAATGCCAATGGCTTTAAGAATAATGCCAGAGTAAAAATCCACATTGGGGTATAGCTTGCGCTCTATAAAGTAGTCATCTTCGAGGGCTATCTGCTCTAGTCGCTTGGCTATTTGTAATAGGGGATCATTATCTACACCAAGCAAGGTTAATACTTCGTCACATGTCTCACGCATTACTGTTGCGCGAGGGTCAAAATTCTTATACACCCGATGTCCAAAGCCCATAAGACGAAATGGATCGTTCTTGTCTTTAGCTTTTGCAACAAAAGCGTCGATATTAGACACGTCACCAATCTCTTCAAGCATGTTAAGCACAGCCTCATTGGCACCGCCGTGAGCAGGCCCCCATAAGGCAGCAATTCCAGAAGCGATACACGCAAAGGGGTTAGCACCGGAAGAGCCAGCCAAACGCACAGTAGACGTTGACGCATTTTGCTCGTGATCAGCATGCAGCATGAAAATTTTATCCATAGCTCGAGCTAGAATTGGGTTGACTTTAGTTTCTGCAGTAGGTTTTCCAAACATCATGTGTAAAAAGTTTTCGGCGTAATTAAGGTCATCACGCGGGAACACAAACGGCTGGCCAATAGAATACTTAAAACACATTGCTGCAAGAGTCGGCATTTTAGAGATTAAGCGGTGAATGGCTTTTTCTCGGTGCAAAGGATTATCGTTATCAAGTTGGTCGTGATAAAACGCAGAAAGTGCGCCTACTACACCGCACATGATCGCCATAGGGTGGGCATCTCGGCGAAAACCGTTAAAAAAGTGAGTCAGTTGCTCATGCACCATAGTGTTATTGGTAATGTGGCTTTCAAATTCATCCATTTGCTCAGCATTGGGTAGTTCGCCATGAATTAAAAGGTAGCATGTTTCTAAATAGGTTGAGTTGGCAGCTAAATCTTCAATGGCATAGCCTCGGTGTAATAAAATGCCATTATCGCCATCAATGTAGGTGATTTTAGACTCACATGAAGCGGTAGAAACGAAGCCTGGGTCGTACGTGAAAAGGCCTTTGCTGACTAATTGGCGCACATCAATAACGTCCGGGCCGGTGCTGCCTGAATAGATGGGCAGTTCAATTGGATCCATACCTTCTATGTGAAGAGTGGCTTTTCTGTCGGACATTTCTTGGCTCCTGAAAAATTGTATTGGTAGAGATGGCTGGCAGAGAATAATGTAAAACCAGTACGCCATATAAAATAGCAGACATAAATCATCTACCTCCAAAAACTGGAGCCTATCTTACCTTAGACTTAACCGAGAAGGGCCATAGAAAAGATTTGGCATATAAATTGTAGGTATAACTACAAGTGATATGGAGGGGGGCTGTCATAACGCTAAGCGTATATGATGGTCCTTTCATAGCCGTTTGTAAAGCGCTAGTGTTAAGTCTAAGCCACGGACTGGTTGATTCTTAAACTATGTTTGCAGACGTAAAGTTTACAAACATACGACAAAAGTTGCGTTGTTTTCTGGTGATCAAATCACTATACTTAGCATCTACGTGACGTTTACAGCTATGAGAGCGTCTTATTAGCGTAGTGTTCCATGACCTAATCCAACTCATTTTTTTTAGCCAAGAGTAGTTTACCGTGAGCGATAAAAGACCCGTTAATCTCGACCTAGGCACATTCACACACCCTTTAATTTCTATGGTTTCCATTTGCCACCGAATTTCTGGCGTGATTTTGTTTGTGGGCCTGATATTTCTGTTTAACTTATTTGATACCTCATTAGAGGGAGCTTCAGGATTTACTTCTTCACAAACCTTACTGCAAGAAAACTTTTTTGCTCAGTTCATAACCTGGGGGCTCTTAACCGCCTTGGGTTTTCATTTTAGTGCAGGTATAAAGCACCTAGTGATGGATTTAGGCCATGGTGAAGAGCTGCAAGCGGCCAACAACGCAGCAAAGTTTGTTATTGGCTTAACCGTTATATTGGCTATATTGGCAGGAGTTTGGGTATGGTAACCACCGTTACAAGTTATGGCAGAAGTGGCCTCTCCGATTGGTTAGTGCAGCGCGTTAGCGCAGTGATACTGGCAGCTTATTCTATTTTTATGGTGGTTTACCTGCTGCTCAACCCAGAAATAGTTTTTGCCCAATGGCAGGCTTTATTTGACAACACTGGCATGCGTATCTTTAGTTTGATGGCGCTCTTGTCGTTGGGTGCTCATTGTTGGATTGGTCTTTGGTCTATTTCTACTGACTACCTTAAGCATTTTGCTCTGCGCTTTGCATTCCAAATGGTAGTGGGTTTATTAATGTTCATTTACACCATTTGGGGTGTTCAGTTGCTTTGGGGCCTATAAGTCATGACAAACATCTTACGTAAAATGTCCTATGAAGCCATTGTTATTGGTGGTGGTGGTGCTGGAATGCGAGCCGCATTGCAGCTTACTGAGGCGGGTTTAAAGACCGCATGTATTACTAAAGTTTTCCCTACGCGCTCTCATACAGTGTCTGCCCAAGGTGGCATTACTTGTGCAATTGCAAGTAATGATCCCAACGATGATTGGCGCTGGCATATGTATGACACTGTCAAAGGCTCTGATTATATTGGTGACCAAGATGCCATCGAATATATGTGCAGTGTTGGACCGCAGGCCGTGTTTGAGTTAGACCACATGGGTCTGCCTTTTTCTCGAACTGAAGAAGGTCGCATATACCAGCGTCCTTTTGGGGGTCAGTCTAAGAATTTTGGTGAAGGTGGCCAAGCAGCGCGTACGTGTGCAGCTGCAGATCGCACCGGCCACGCACTATTGCACGCCTTGTACCAGGGTAATTTAAAAGGCGGCACTACTTTTTTAAATGAATGGTTTGCTGTAGACATGGTGCAAAATGACGATGGTGTCATTGTTGGTGTAGTTGCCATTTGCATCGAGTCAGGTGAAACCGTTTACATTGAAGCCAAGGCAACTGTGCTTGCGACAGGGGGTGCTGGGCGTATATATCAATCCACTACTAACGCATTAATCAATACCGGTGATGGCGTGGCTATGGGATTGCGTATGGGTTTACCTGTGCAAGACATGGAAATGTGGCAGTTCCATCCTACGGGCATTGCAGGGGCTGGCACTTTAGTGACCGAAGGTTGCCGTGGTGAGGGTGGCTACCTTATCAATAAGGACGGCGAGCGCTTTATGGAGCGTTATGCGCCCAATGCCAAAGATTTAGCTGGCCGTGATGTGGTCGCTCGGTCTATGGTGCTAGAAATTTTAGAAGGTCGTGGTTGCGGCCCCAACGGTGACCATGTGCTTTTGAAGCTAGATCACCTAGGTGAAGATGTACTAGAAAGTAAATTGCCTGGTATATGTGAGTTATCGAGAACCTTTGCTCACGTAGATCCAATTTTTGAACCGGTGCCAGTAGTTCCTACATGTCATTACATGATGGGGGGGCTGCCAACTAATATTGGTGGTCAGGTGCTCTACCCAGAATCAGAATCAGAAACTCGAATTATTGAAGGCCTATATGCCTGTGGTGAAGCCGCCTGTGTGTCAGTGCATGGTGCTAACCGTTTAGGTGGTAACTCCTTGCTAGATTTGGTTGTTTTTGGTCGAGCAGCAGGTATTCAAATTGAAAAATCAATGCGTGAAGGCTACCATGCTGAAGCGGCAAGCCAAGCTAACGTAGATGCAGCTATGGTGCGTTTGAACACCCTTAACCGTTCTGAATCCGGTGAGAGTATTGCTGAAGTTCGTGAAGAGCTTCAAAAGACTATGCAGTTATATTTTGGTGTATTCCGCGAAGGCGAAAGTATGCAAAAAGGCTTGGAGTTGCTGCGGGAATTACGCATTAAAGTAGCCAACCTGCATCTGCAAGATAAAACGGGTGCGTTTAATACTGACCGTATAGAGGCATTAGAATTGCAAAACTTGTTTGAGGTGGCATTTGCGACGGCAATTTCTGCAGAACAGCGCAAAGAAAGTCGTGGAGCTCATGCACGAAATGACTTTACTGAACGTGACGATGAAAATTGGCTGAAGCATTCAGTTTACTATCCTACTGAAGAGCGTCTTGGGAAACGAGATGTGAACTTTTCACCCAAAACCATGGATGCATTTCCACCTAAAATCCGTACTTATTAAGGAATAGTGATATGTTAACAGTGAGTATTTATCGCTACCATCCAGAGCTTGATGCGAAGCCTTATATGCAGGACTTTCAGATTGATACTGGCGGTAAAGATCTAATGGTATTAGATGTTCTTAATTTGTTGAAAATTAAGGACCGCGGCCTTGCTTATCGCCGCTCTTGCCGAGAGGGAGTGTGTGGCTCTGACGGTATGAACATTAATGGTACCAATGGTTTAGCTTGCATTACGCCTCTTTCGAAAGTGGTGAAAAATAACAAGCTAACGTTGCGCCCATTACCGGCGTTACCAGTCATTCGTGACCTGGTGATTGATATGGATCAGTTTTATAAGCAATATAAAAAGGTTAAGCCGTTCCTGTTGAATGACACGCCGGCTCCGGGTATTGAACGCCTACAGTCGCCTGAAGAGCGTGCAAAACTAGACGGTTTATATGAATGTATTCTATGCGCATGTTGCTCAACAGCCTGCCCTTCATTTTGGTGGAACCCTGATCGATTTATAGGTCCAGCTGGTTTGCTACAAGCTTATCGGTTCTTGGCTGATAGCCGTGATACTGCTACAGAAGAGCGCTTAGCTGATTTAGACGATCCCTTTAGTGTGTTTCGTTGTCATGGCATTATGAACTGTGTCACTGTTTGTCCTAAAGGCCTAAACCCTACCAAGGCTATTGGGCATATCCGCAACATGTTGTTAACCAGAGCTACCTAATTTTCAGCAGTCAATAAGCTCAGGGCCATTGTTTAAAGGCCTTGAGTGCTAATATCTTTAGTAAAATTTAGCTTTGTAGCTTAACCATATGACGCATTACAGGTTATACTAGGCGTGTTTGGTTAAGTTTGACCACAATTAGAAACCGGTGATACTGAATGCATGACAGCGTAATGGAGCAGCAGAGGCGAGAGTCTCATTTCTCTGGCGGCAATTTTGCGTACATTGAAGAAATGTATGAAACTTATTTACGTGACCCCAATGCAGTTCCAGAGCAATGGCGGCAAGAGTTTGATCAACTCCCTCGAGTGCCAGACACAATTAGTGGTGATATACCTCACTCTACAATAAAAGAACACTTTGTTCTTTTAGGTAAAAATCAAAGTAAGTCTCACCCAGTACAAACTTCTACCTTAAGTAGTGAACACGAACGCAAGCAAGTTAGAGTTGTGCGGCTAATTAATGCCTATCGCGTGCATGGCCACCAGGTGGCTAGCTTAGACCCCTTAGAGCTTAAACCAAAAGAAGTCATCCAAACCCTTGATTTACATTTCCATGAGCTTTCTGCAGCAGACTTAGACACTGTATTCCAAGTGGGCGCATCCTACTTGGGCAAAGACGAAATGCCTTTGTCAGAAATTATTGCTGGGCTTGAAGAAACATACTGTTCAACCGTGGGCTGTGAATATAGCCACATTGTAAATACTGATGAAAAGCTGTGGATTAGGCAGCGGGTGGAGTCAGTACGCAGTCACCCAAGCCATACACCTGAGAAACGTCGTCATATCTTTGAGCGTTTAATGGCTGCCGAAGGCCTAGAGAAATACCTTGCGTCTCGTTTTTCTGGTGCCAAACGCTTTGGCCTTGAAGGTGGCGAAACGCTTATCCCAATGCTGGATAACATTATCCAGCGCTCAGGCAGTAATAAGGCTAAAGAAATTGTTATTGGTATGGCTCACCGTGGCCGCTTAAACGTGTTGATTAATATTTTTGGCAAAAATCCCGTTGATTTATTCGAAGAGTTTGAGGGTAAACGACCTTTAAACACCTCAGGTGATGTTAAGTATCACCAAGGCTTTTCAACCAATGTGAACACGCCTGGTGGAGAGGTGCACATGGCCTTAGCGTTTAACCCCTCCCATTTAGAAATTGCTAACCCAGTAGTAGAAGGTTCGGTACGAGCTCGTCAAGATCGCCGGAATGATACTGAAGGTGATACTGTATTACCTATTTGTTTACATGGTGACGCCGCTTTTGCAGGCCAAGGTGTTGTCATGGAAACGTTACAAATGTCCCAAACCCGTGCCTTTAAAACGGGAGGTACGGTGCATATTGTCATTAACAACCAAGTGGGATTTACCACAAGTAAGAAAGAAGATGCTCGCAGTACCCCTTACTGCACGGATGTAGCAAAATTTATTGACGCACCCATTTTCCATGTTAATGGTGATGACCCTGATGCGGTAGCGTTTGTGTCAGAATTGGCGTTAGATTACCGTAATGAATTTAAACGCGATGTGGTTATTGACCTCGTCTGCTATCGTCGCCGTGGTCACAATGAAGCAGATGAGCCATCAGGCACACAACCATTGATGTACAACGCGATCAAAGCCAAAAAAACAGTGGCTACTCTGTACGGTCAACAATTACTTAAAGAAGGTGTTCTTTCAGCCGCAGACATTATTGCTTGCCAAAATGATTATCGTAATGCGCTTGATAATGGTGAACATGTTGCCAATGCATTGGTTACAACCCCAGACACAAGCTCCTTTGTAGATTGGAAGCCATACCTAGACCATGAATGGACAGCATTGGGTGACACACGAGTGTCTTCTGATATGTTAAAGGACCTGGGTCAGCGGCTAGATCAGGTGCCTCAAGGTTTTGTAGTGCAGCGTCAGGTGAAGAAGATTCTTGATGACCGCTTAAAAATGGCGTCGGGCGCGGCAGAAATTAACTGGGGTTTTGCTGAAGTTATGGCTTATGCCTCGCTGTTAGAAGAAGGGTACCCTATTCGTCTAACTGGGCAGGATGTTGGCCGCGGTACTTTCTCCCATCGTCATGCTGTACTGCATGACCAAAAGGGCAGTGGTGCTTATGTTCCTCTGCGTAATCTATCACCACATCAACCAGAATTTACTATTTTTGATTCCTTGTTATCTGAGGAAGCTGTTTTAGCGTTCGAGTATGGCTATGCATCTACTGCACCTGAGGGTCTGGTGGTATGGGAAGCGCAGTTCGGTGACTTTGCCAACGGTGCTCAAGTGGTTATTGACCAATTTATAACCAGTGGTGAGCATAAGTGGGGAAGGATGTGCGGTTTAACCATGTTGCTACCCCATGGTTATGAAGGCCAAGGTCCAGAACATTCTTCGGCTCGTTTAGAGCGTTTCTTACAGTTGTGTGCCGAGCATAATATTCAAGTATGTGTGCCTACTACACCTGCGCAAATATTTCACTTAATCCGCCGTCAGGTCATCAGGCCTATGCGTAAACCATTAGTGGTGATGTCGCCTAAAAGTTTGTTACGCCATAAAATGGCTATCTCTAACTTGGATGATCTGGCCAAGGGTGAGTTTCAAAATGTTATTGATGACGTAGATGGCCTTAATAAGGCAGCGGTGAAGCGTGTGGTGCTAACTAGTGGCAAGGTTTACTATGATTTGCTTGAACAGCGCCGTTTAGGCAAATTAGATCATGTAGCGATTGTTCGCGTTGAGCAGTTGTACCCATTTCCTGAACAGCATTTAGGCAATGTACTAGCCCAGTACCCTAATTTAGATCTCGTGGTTTGGTGTCAAGAAGAGCCCCTAAATCAGGGTGCTTGGTACTGTAGCCAGCATCACATGCGTAAAGTTATACAGATAGGCCGTCCTAAATTAGAATTGATCGTAGCTTCAAGGCCTGCCTCGGCAGCACCGGCATGTGGTTATATGTCTGTGCATCTTGAAGAACAGCGTTACTTAGTTGCCCAAGCACTGGGATTAGAATCATGAACGGGTTAATTGAGCAAACCCTACCAATCATTAGAGTAAAGAGATAAACCATGTCTATTGAAATTAAAGCCCCCTCTTTTCCTGAGTCTGTGGCAGACGGCACTATTGCTACCTGGCATAAGCAGCCAGGGGAGGCCTGCAAGCGAGATGACTTGATCGTTGATATTGAGACCGATAAAGTAGTAATGGAAGTCGTTGCACCTGCTGATGGTAGCTTGTCCGAAATTATGTCTGCTGAAGGCAGCACAGTGATGAGTAATGAAGTGATTGCTAGGTTTACTGCAGGTGCGGGAGCAAAATTACCCGAAGCACAAGACGCACCCTCATCTAATGCAGATCAGCTTGATGTGAGTGGCCCTGCTGTACGCAAATTGCTCCATGAAAATAATTTGGACGCAACTAAGGTCACAGGTACGGGTAAAGGTGGGCGTTTGTTAAAAGAAGACGTGCTCAATTACTTGAAGAATCCAGAGACTGTAACCTCGGTTCCTGTTCCAGTTGCAACTCCAACACCCGCAGCACCAGCGCCTGTTGTTAACGAAACAGTGGCCCCGTCTTCTGGCCCTCAACACCGCACGTCTAGGCGCGTGCCAATGACTCGCTTGCGCTCAACTATTGCTAAGCGCTTGGTCTCTGCGCAAAACGAAGCAGCAATGTTAACCACCTACAACGAAGTTGATATGTCGCCTATTATGGCGCTGCGTAGTCAGTATAAAGCGCAGTTTGAGAAAGCTCACAACGGCACTCGTTTAGGGTTTATGTCGTTCTTTGTTAAGGCCTCAGCAGAAGCTCTCAAGCGTTATCCAGCAGTGAATGCTTCGTTAGACGGCAACGATATGGTATACCATGCGTACCAAGACGTTAGTGTTGCTGTGTCTACAGAACGAGGTTTGGTCGTACCTGTGTTGCGTGACGTAGAAGCGATGACCTTGGCTGATATTGAGAAGGGTATAGTGCAGTTGGCCACACAAGCCAAAGATGGCAAGCTTACTTTAGCAGAAATGCAGGGTGGAACCTTCACTATAACAAACGGTGGTATTTTTGGATCTTTGCTATCAACGCCAATTTTAAACCCGCCACAAACTGCCATTTTAGGCATGCACAAAATTCAGGACCGCCCGGTAGCAGAGAATGGCCAAGTGGTCATTCGCCCAATGATGTATTTAGCCTTGTCTTATGATCACAGAATGATTGATGGCAAGGAAGCAGTACAGTTCTTAGTTACCATTAAGGAATTGCTGCAAGATCCAGCGCGGATATTGCTTGAGATATAAGCCTGCGTATTAACCTAAGTCTGCGTTGTGATCCAACACGGGCTAAAAATCTGAGAAAATATTATGTCCCAAGAATTTGATTTGGTCGTTATTGGTGGCGGTCCTGGTGGCTATGTCGCCGCAATCCGTGCTGCGCAACTGGGGTTAAAGACAGCTTGTGTAGAAAAATGGACCAGTGATAAAGGTGCTCCAGTATTAGGCGGAACCTGCTTAAATGTAGGTTGTATTCCATCAAAGGCGTTACTGGACTCGACTCATAAATTCCATGATGCCAAACACGAATTTGAAGTTCATGGTATCAATACAGGTGAAGTAACCATGGACGTGGCTGCCATGTTGGCGCGTAAAAATGCCATTGTTAGCAACCTCACTATGGGTGTGGCTGGGTTATTTAAAGCTAATGGTGTGACCTTAATCCACGGCATGGGCCAGCTACAAAAAGACTGTATGGTAAAGGTGACTGCTGCTGATGGCAGCGTCAGTGAAGTTAAAGCGGGCAGTGTCATATTAGCTGCTGGTTCTGTAGCGGTAACTATTCCGCCAGCACCGTTAACTGACGATATTATTATAGATAACGTGGGCGCACTAAATATTCGTGAAGTACCAAAACGTTTAGGTATCATTGGTGCTGGCGTTATTGGCTTAGAGATGGGTACAGTATGGCAACGCTTGGGTAGTGATGTTGTTGTATTAGAAGCAATGGACACATTTTTAGGATCAGCTGATAAGGATTTATCCAAGGAAGCGGCTAAGTGTTTAAAGAAGCAAGGCATGAATATTCGCCTTGGTGCACTAGTTACTGGGACTGAAGTTGTCAATAACGAAGTTAAAGTCGCCGTTAAAAAGGCCGATGGCGACTCCGAGACACTAACATTCGACAAGTTGATTGTTGCTGTAGGTCGTAAACCGTACACTGAAGGCCTGTTGGCAGCAGATTCTGGCGTAGGGCTTGATGAACGAGGATATGTTCATGTTAACTCACGCTGTAAAACAGATGCTCCTGGGGTATATGCTATTGGTGACGTTGTTCGTGGCCCTATGTTAGCTCACAAGGCTTCTGAAGAAGGCATGATGGTTGCAGATATCATTGCAGGCAATAAAGCTTTGATTAATTATGACTGTATTCCTTGGGTGATTTATACCCATCCAGAAATGGCTTGGGTTGGTAAAACAGAGCAGGAACTAAAGTCTGAAGGTGTCGAAATTAAGGTGGGTAAGTTTCCATTTGCAGCTTCCGGCCGCGCCATGGCCGCAAACGACACTCAAGGTTTTGTGAAGTTGATTGCTGATGCGCAAACAGACCGTATTTTAGGTTGTCATATTCTTGGTGGTAACGCGTCTGAACTTATTGCTCAGGCCGTTATTGCGATGGAATTTGGCTCCAGTGCTGAGGATCTTGCGCTGACAGTGTTTGCTCACCCTTCATTGAGCGAAGCAGTTCACGAAGCTGCCCTAGCCGTAGATGGCCATGCTATTCACATGGCCAATAGGAAAAAGAGAAAATAAGTAGTTAGGTTAAATTTAAATTTAAGTAAACAGGCAACATAATGAATCTTCATGAATATCAAGGCAAACTGTTGTTTGCCCAGTACGGCTTGCCCGTATCTAGCGGTATCGCCGTAGATACAGCAGAAGAAGCCATGGCGGCACTGGATCAAGTTCCAGGCGATCGCTGGGTAATTAAAGCCCAAGTTCACGCGGGTGGCCGGGGTAAAGCGGGCGGCGTACAATTAATTTCGTCTAAAAAGGAAGCTGCAGATTTTGCTAACAAGTGGTTAGGTAACCGAATGGTTACCTATCAGACAGATGCTGATGGCCAGCCTGTTTCGAAGGTTTATATTGAGCCGTGCACAGATATTGCACAAGAACTTTATCTTGGCGCTGTGGTAGATCGCAGTAGTCAGCGTATTGTATTTATGGCGTCGACCGAGGGCGGCGTAGAAATTGAGCAGGTGGCTGAAGAGACTCCTGAAAAGATTTTGAAGGCAGAGATTGACCCGTTAACTGGAGCTCAACCCTACCAAGGGCGTGAGCTAGCGTTTAAGTTAGGCCTTAAGGGTAAGCAAGTTGGTCAGTTTACTAAAATATTTATTGGTTTGGCGCAGTTGTTCCAAGATAAAGACCTAGCCTTATTAGAAATTAACCCTTTGGTAGTGACTGAGCAAGGTGATTTACACTGTTTAGACGCTAAGGTTGTGATTGACAGCAACGCGGTTTACCGTCACAAAGACATTCAAGCGATGCATGATCCAAGTCAAGACGATGAGCGTGAAGCTCATGCCGCTTCTTGGGACTTAAATTATGTTGCTCTAGATGGCACTATAGGTTGTTTAGTTAATGGTGCAGGTTTAGCAATGGGAACCATGGACATTGTTGCTTTGCACGGTGGTTTCCCAGCTAACTTTTTGGACGTAGGGGGCGGTGCAACCAAAGAGCGCGTGACTGAGGCGTTTAAGATCATCTTGTCTGACGAGCGGGTTAAGGCGGTATTGGTGAACATTTTTGGTGGGATTGTACGTTGTGATCTGATTGCTGAGGGCATTATAGGTGCCGTGAAAGAAGTTGGTGTAAACGTGCCTGTAGTTGTTCGTTTGGAAGGTAATAATGCTGAATTAGGTAGTCAAAAGCTGGCAGAAAGTGGCCTTGATATTATTGCTGCTACGAGCCTAAGTGGTGCAGCTCAACAAGTGGTTGCTGCAGCTGGAGGTGAAGCATGAGTATCTTAATTAACAAAGACACTAAGGTTATTTGCCAAGGTTTTACCGGTAGTCAGGGTACTTTTCACTCTGAACAAGCCATTGAATACGGCACTCAAATGGTGGGCGGCGTAACTCCAGGAAAAGGAGGTACCACTCACCTGGGCCTGCCTGTATTTAACACTGTCAATGAAGCGGTTATAGCTACTGGTGCTGAGGCTTCTGTTATTTATGTGCCTGCGGCTTTTTGTAAGGACTCAATACTTGAAGCTGCTAATGCAGGTATCAAGTTTATTGTTGCCATCACTGAAGGTATTCCAACTTTAGATATGTTGGAATGTAAGGTAATTTGTGACCAACTCGCAGTACGTTTAGTAGGCCCCAATTGCCCTGGTGTAATTACTCCTGGTGAATGTAAAATCGGTATTATGCCTGGCCATATTCATTTGCCAGGCAAGGTTGGCATAGTGTCTCGTTCAGGTACCTTAACTTATGAAGCTGTTAAGCAAACTACAGACGCTGGTTATGGACAGTCTACATGTGTAGGTATTGGTGGCGACCCAATTCCAGGTACTAACTTTATTGACGTGCTTGAGTTATTTGAACAAGACCCAGCGACTGAAGCCATTGTTATGATTGGTGAAATTGGCGGTACTGCAGAAGAAGAAGCGGCGGCTTACATTAAAGCTAATGTGACTAAGCCTGTTGTGTCTTACATTGCTGGTGTTACTGCACCTGCTGGTAAGCGTATGGGCCATGCTGGAGCCATTATTTCTGGTGGCAAAGGTACGGCAGACGAAAAATTTGCTGCCTTAGAGGATGCAGGTGTTAAAACTGTCCGTTCTCTTGCTGATATCGGTAAAGCGCTAAAAGAAGTGACTGGCTGGAGCTAAG
>TARA_B110000093_G_scaffold57242_1_pt1 | contig 42383 bp, 41 predicted proteins | sample TARA_B110000093 | Tara Oceans TARA_B110000093 (sample SAMEA4397390) | marine metagenome | biome: Polar Biome; feature: [MIX] marine epipelagic wind mixed layer (ENVO:01000061); material: water (ENVO:00002006), including particulate matter (ENVO:01000060) such as... | depth 10-100 m | reverse complement strand
ATCAAAAAAAAGCCTCTTGTTTAAAAACAAGAGGCTTTTTTTTGATCTTTTATTTTCTATAAATCGTCTGGACTTGGCGCTACAGCGATTTTTTTCTTTGGTGGTTTGATGGATTTGACAAAAATAATATTTACGATTTCTCCATCAACAGTAATTCTTGACTTAGAAATCCCATTAGAAATAACCGCTTTCTCATCGTGTTTCCAATGCTTCGTGAATATTTGATAACTACCATCCTCATTTTTTATATACATCTGAGTAACCACACCCTTTTCAACCTGCACCTTACCTAATACACATTCAGCCGTAGTCCCTTGACGAAATGTAATTACAACATTTTCATACCAACCATCTTTAACAATGTTAGCACCCCTTTCTTCAAACTTTTTTGAATAAGCATCATAACAATTATCACCATCACCTGCAAAAACTCCTGTTGAAGCAGCAACTAAAAATAGACTTAATACTAATTTTCTCATTTCTTTCAATTTAATTTTAACTCCCCTTGTACAAAAGACTTGCCAAAAAAAGGTCTTTACTAAGCATCTGTAAAATTAACAAATAATTGTTAATTTTAACCACTTTTCAGATAGCGAGGAATATTTAACAAAAAAAATGATTGAAATATAATATATAAATAAGCCATTATTAGTTTTAAAGAAACATATTTTATGCTAATAAAAACTTTTGGGGGCGCAGTACAAGGAGTTGACGCAACTCTAATAACAGTAGAGGTTTCTGTTTCAAAAGGAATAAAATTCTTTTTAGTAGGACTTCCTGACAAAGCGGTCCAAGAAGCGGAAATCAGAATTGACACAGCCTTAAGAAATACACAATATAAAAGACCAGGAAAAAAAATTGTAATAAACATGGCTCCGGCCGACCTTAAGAAAGAGGGAGCCGCTTATGATCTTCCAATTGCCATAGGTGTTCTTGGGGCCTCTGAGCAAATTAACAACGAATACCTAGATCAATATATAATGATGGGGGAACTCTCCCTTGACGGCACATTACAACCAATTAAAGGAGCTTTACCAATAGCAATTCTAGCTCGAGAAAAAGGATTTAAGGGAATTCTTCTTCCAAAACATAATGCAATGGAGGCCGCAATTGTTGGGGATATAAATGTTTTTGGCTTTAATAATATTAATGAAGTAATTGAATTCACTAACGACCCTAGTAAATTTAGTCCAACAAAAATCAACACTAGAGATCAATTCTTTGACAGTGTTGACAATCCCGATTTTGACTTTTCCGATGTAAAAGGTCAAGAAAACATTAAGAGGGCAATGGAAATAGCAGCAGCTGGAGGTCACAATTTGATTTTAATAGGTCCCCCCGGTGCTGGAAAAACGATGTTAGCAAAAAGGTTCTCTTCAATTCTGCCGCCCATGACTTTGCATGAAGCGCTGGAAACTACAAAGATCCATTCTGTAGCAGGTAAACTAAAAGGCGACATTGGCCTTGTTGCCCAGCGTCCCTTCAGGAGTCCCCACCACACAATATCGGATGTGGCATTAATTGGAGGCGGTACAAATCCACAACCAGGGGAAGTTTCGATGGCTCATAATGGAGTTTTATTTTTAGATGAATTACCTGAGTTTAAAAGAACAGCCTTAGAAGTTCTTCGACAACCATTAGAGGATCGATATGTTTCAATTTCAAGAGCCAAATTTACAGTTGAATACCCTGCTAGTCTTATGTTGATAGCCAGCATGAACCCCTGCCCTTGCGGGTATTATAATCATCCCGAAAAAGATTGCATTTGCCCCGGTGGAGCTGTACAGAAATACCTCAACAAAATTTCAGGACCACTTTTAGATCGGATTGATTTACACGTAGAGGTAACTCCTGTATCTTTCGATGAACTGGCAGATATCGAGCCTGCTGAGAAAAGCACTAAAATTCGTAGTCGTGTTTTAAAAGCAAGAGAAATTCAAAATGAAAGATTTAAAGCTCACAAAACAGTCCATTCTAATGCTCAAATGACTAGCCAACAATTAAAAAACTCTTGTATTCTTTCTGAACAATGTAAGAACCTTTTAAAAAATGCGATGAATAAACTTGACTTGTCTGCAAGAGCTTATAACCGAATTTTAAAAGTGGCACGAACAATTGCTGATTTGGATAGCGATGACAATATTCAAACGAACCATATAGCCGAGGCTATTCAATATAGAAGTTTAGACCGTGACGGCTGGGCAGGTTAACAGAACGAAATTTATAGCATCTTAAAAAGAAAGGAGTATATGTATATTAAGACTTAAGAAATACGAGTGTACATCCTTTAAGAACTCACACTATTTAATCTCGGGAAAAATTGAATCTGGGTTTACGAGCTTAATAAGCTCAACATTTATAATGGATATTGGCGTGATATATTTGCTATTCAAAATAATGAAAATCTGTCTGTTAACCCATTTTTTATCACTCAAATTCTTTAAATAAAAGGAATTAGACAACCTCTTCGATATGCATTTAAATAAGTGATCCTTGGCGGCATTAAAATAAAAACCTAGAATAAACAAGAAAAAGTGGGAGATTTTAAATTTAACCAACAGATTTGTTATATGCTTAACTTATCCTTAAACACATTAATAAAACCGACAGAATAACAAATGCTAATTCTCTTAAAAAAACTCGCTTAATAGAAATGAAGAATTCAGTTGAAAAAATTGCCATAGGCAACGCTAAAAACAGAATCAATTTCTCTTTTTCGAATTCTTCTTGGAAAAACAAAAAAGAAATAAAAAGGAAAATAGTAGCCCAAATCCAAATCCAATAATGAATTCTACTCTTAATATTCTTCTTCTCAATAACGGCAAATAATTTAACCAAAAACAGAAATTCAAAAATTGAAATACTTGTCAAAAGTATTTTATGAACAGTAAAACCTACGCTAACTTTAGGATAAGAAAAATTAAAATTATAACCCACTACTTCTAGATCCAGTAAATAAACAATTGTGAAAAAGAATAAAACAACACTCCCTATTCCAAATAATGGAATTATAAAATCTCGCCAGCCGAAGGTAGTTACCAAAGCCAACCCTATTAAATAAATAAACAATAGACCAATTAACGAAGGTGAAATTACAATTAAGCCACCTAGCAACAACCCAATTCCAAATACTTTTAAATAATTATGGGTTGAATTATGGAGAGATACAAGCCTCTCGCTAACCAATAAAAGCATAAAAATTGAAATCTGATGTTTCATAAAGCCTGCCGAAACAGATATTCCTAAGCAAAAAACCATATAAATAATAGCAGGAAGCGTATTACTCATTCCTATAAACTTATGCCGTGCTAAAAAATACAGTAATGCTAACCCAGTAATTAAAATAAATATTTCTCCTATAACTACTTTTAACAACGGAACTAGGTCCCACAAGAAGAACCCTTGTGAAATCTCATAAATTCCAACTACCCCACTTATAAACCAAAGAATAAAAATCACTAGATATCCCGCAATAGAATTTGTGCCGTTCGCTATTTTTATGATCATACTTTAAATTTAGAATTTTATTGTTTGAAATTAAATATCATCTTGAAATTCGTTTAATAATAATTTTCCTTTTATATTTGTTGTAAATTGAATCAACATGAACATTAACGGTATCGCAGATTTTTTACATCAGTTTTTTTACAAAACTTTTGAAGTATTACCAATGATTGGGTGGGCTGCAAACTACTTTTTCTTGATTGTTATGTTTTTATTCTTCCTTTACTGGTTAACCGTTTTAGCGAAGTCTCCTTCAGAGAAATAAAATATTTTATTACTATAATATTTAAAAGCTAACATTAAATGTTAGCTTTTTTTGTACCCTAATTTTTATACCCGAATAGTAAAGGCACAAAAAAAGCCGTCCTTAGACAGCTTTTTTGAAAAAATCATATCAATTAATTTCCAAATGTTGGTTTCTCTTGTGAATCAGTAACCGTATTAACATCCATGTTGGTAATCTGATCTTCTTTCCAAAACCCGTTATAAGTTGCACTGTTAGGCCATTGAAACTTTCCACTTCCTTCTCTTCTATCAGCTTTCCATTCTCCAGTGTAACTTCCTTTGTTTTTCCAAATATAAACTCCAGAGCCATCTCTCTTATTAATATGAAAAGCGCCTTCGTATCTATCTCCATTGGCAAATTCATATTTACCTCTTCCGTTCATCTTTCCTCCTTTCCACTGTCCTTCGTATTTATCACCATTGGCGAACTGATAAGTACCACTTCCATTATGACAATTTCCTTTTACACATTGTGCGTTAGCGTTTAACCCTAAACCACCGATAAAAAACAAGGTAACGTAAATTATTCTTTTCATTATAATAAATTTTTAAGTTGGTATCATTGTTAAAAACAAATCCCGTACCAAAAACCTTTAATTTGTAAAAGTTAGGCCGAATACGGATATTAGTTTACAGAAGTTTCAACTCTTGATAAAATTAGCTATTATATTCGAATTATCAAATTTTCTAGAGAATCTAAGCATTATATTGTATAAATATTTAAAAATATTATACTTGTGGTATGGGGAGAATAATTTGCATCACATTTTTAACTACGTTAATAATTTCTTGTATCCAAGAAATTATTCCACCTAAAAGTTTACTGTCAAAAGAACAGCTGATTGAAGTACTCTATGATTTTCATTTAGTAGATGCTGCCTCAAAGCAGTCTATTATAGCTAACAACAGGAATAACAAAATTAAACATGCCCAATACAAAGGTGTTTTAGAGCACCACAAAATATCAAAAGACCAGTTTGACTCAACAATAAACTATTATATATCGATTCCCGAAGAATTAAAAATGATTTACGAAAAAGTAGAACAAAAATTCATCCCCTGATAAATTAGTCTGTATTATCTTTTAAAAAGAGGTCAGCTGTTTCCTTTACTGCAATTTTGATAGGAGTAAATTCAAATTGCAAATCTTTTTTTATTTTTTGATTAGAGTATTTAGTGATTCTCATAGCACTATCAGCCGATTCTTTAGTGACCAAAGGGTTTGATTTAAAGAGAAAACTTTTTATCGCCTCTACTTTACAAAGTACATTCGTCATCCATTTTCTGACTAAAACCGACGGGTAAGGTTTATTTAAATATTCTGAAATGTAATTAAATAGTGTTTGAAAAGTTAAATTCTCTGCAATTACTAAATATCGTTCATTCTTAATATCACTATTCATCAGCTCGGTCATAGCCTTAACTACATCATTAATATATACAAACCCATTAACGCCAAGTGTATAAAACCTCAAGCCATTCCAAACTTTCAAAAACAAGTTACTGCTAGATGAATTCCAATCCCCAGCACCAATTATAATTGAAGGATTTACGATTACAACATCTAACCCTTCTTCACTCCCTCTCCACACTTCCATTTCTGCAAAATATTTCGAAATTGAGTACTTTGAAAAAGTTCCATCATTTTGCCAGTCATTCTTCTCTGTTCTGAGATCGCCATTCGTTGTATCTCCGATAGCTGCAGTTGAACTTACGTGACACAACTTTTTCACATTATAATCCAAAGATAAATTTACAACATTTGAAGTACCTTCAATGTTTACCTTTAGCATTTGCTTTTTATCTCTTTTATTAAAAGACACCATAGCTGCACAATGATAAACGTGATCGATGCCTATAAAAGCATCTTCTAATACAGCTGGGTTAAGTAAATCAGACTGAACCCATTCAACTTTTTTCAAAACGTCGCTCCAAGATATATTAAATAGGATAAAGAAATGTTTGATTTTATTCAATGATTTTTCATCGCGATAAATCGCTCGAATTGACTCCTCACCCTGTATTAATTGTTTCAATAAATGCGACCCAACCAACCCTGTTCCTCCAGTAACTAAAATCATACAGTAAAATTAAGGATAATACCCCTTGACTAACTGAAATATTCTAAATTTGCATAAAATTTTGATTATGGGTTTTGTAAATGAATTACAGTGGAGAGGTATGATTCACGATATCATGCCAGGAACGGAAGAACAATTGGAAAAAGAATTAACTGCTGGTTATGTAGGATTTGATCCAACAGCCGATTCTTTACACATTGGAAACCTAGTATCGATAATGATGCTTAAACATTTACAAAAAGCAGGTCACAAACCCTTTGCATTAGTTGGTGGCGCTACAGGTATGGTTGGAGATCCTTCTGGCAAAGCTGAGGAACGAAAATTCTTATCTGAAGAAATACTTCAACAAAACCTAGAAGGTGTTAAAGCTCAATTAAAAAGTTTTTTAGACTTCGATTGTGGTGAAAACTCAGCCGAAATCGTAAACAACTATGACTGGTTTAAAGATTTCTCTTTACTTGATTTTTTAAGAGACGCGGGAAAACATCTTACAATCAACTATATGATGAGTAAGGATTCTGTTAAAAAGAGATTGGAAACAGGAATTTCATTCACAGAATTCTCTTACCAATTAATTCAAGGATACGATTTCTACCATTTAAACAAAGAAAAGAACTGTAAGCTTCAAATGGGTGGTTCAGATCAGTGGGGTAATATTACGACTGGAACAGAATTCATTCGTCGTTTAGGAGGTGGTGATGCTTTTGCATTAACTTGCCCTTTAATCACGAAAGCGGATGGGTCGAAATTTGGCAAATCAGAAGGCGGAAATATTTGGCTTGATCCAAAAAGAACTTCTCCTTACAAATTCTACCAATTTTGGTTAAACCAAAGTGATGAAGATGCATTAAAGTCTATTAAAATCTTCACGATGAAAACCGAAGAAGAAATTAATGAATTAAATACTCAACATAATGAAGCTCCTCATTTAAGAATCTTACAAAATGCATTAGCAGAAGACATTACTGTTACTGTACACTCTACAGAAGCACTAGAAAACGCTAAAGCAGCTTCTCAAATTTTGTTTGGTAAATCAACTGAAGAGAATGTAAGAGAATTAAGTGCAGAGGCATTCCAACTTATTGGACAAGAAGTTACGTTACATGAAATTAACAAAGACCTTATTCCGAATGGAATTAATATAGTTGACCTTCTTTCTGAAAATGCGACTATTTTCAGTTCGAAAGGTGAAGCTAGAAGAGCATTAAAAAACAATGCCGTTGCAGTTAACAAGAATAAGGTTCAAGATTCAAAAATGATCACTTCGGACGATGTGATTAAAGAAAACTATATTTTGTTGCAAAATGGTAAAAAGAACTACCATTTAATAGTATTACAAGACTAAAATTTGAACTACATTCTTCATATAGACTCGAGTACAAAAGTATGCTCCATTGCTTTAAGCAATGGAGACCAACTTTTGGAATTAATCGAAACGGATAGCGAAACGTTAGCCCACAGTGAAAAATTGCACGTATTTATCGAAGAGTGTTTAAATAAAGCTGGTATTCAACCCGCTAATCTTAGTGCTGTTTGTGTTTCTAAAGGTCCTGGTTCTTACACCGGCTTACGAATTGGTGTATCCGCGGCAAAGGGCTTATGCTACGGTTTAAGCATTCCTTTCATCGCAATCGACACATTGGAAGCAATGGCTAATTCCGTTCAATCTAAAGTAGATGACAGCGCTATTCTAATCCCAATGATTGATGCAAGGCGAATTGAAGTGTTTTGTTCTGTTCATCAAAACGGAAGTACACAAACAAAAGTTCACGCAAGAATTTTAGATGAAGAACCATTTACCGAATTAGAAGGTAAAAAAGGGTATTACTTTGGAGACGGTGCTCAGAAAGCAATTCAGTATATGCCTTTATCTTTTACGTTTTTAAAGGATCAAAACACATCTGCTAAAAATCTAATTTCATTAGCTTGGAAGAAGTTTGAAAATAACGATTTTGAGGACACTGCTTATTTTGAGCCTTTTTACCTGAAAGACTTTAAAGCGGGAAAACCTAAGAAAGTTTTAAAGTAATTACTTCAGTAAGCTTTGGATCGATTCGAATGTTCGTCTAGGATCCTTCCCGTTGTACAAGCATTGATATACAGCATCTGCAATGGGTAAGTCAAGCTCAAATTTCGTTTGAATTTCATTTACACATTTTGATGCATAATATCCTTCAGCAACCATTTTCATTTCGAGTTGAGCTACTTTTACAGAATAACCTTTTCCGATCATATTACCGAAAGTTCTATTTCTTGAATATTGAGAATAAGCAGTAACCAATAAATCTCCTAAATAAGCAGATGTTTTAACATCTCTGTGCTTTGGATATACGTAATCAATAAATTGCTCTGTTTCTCTAATTGCATTCGAAATAAGGACGGCCATGAAATTGTCACCATAACCTAAACCATGACAAATTCCTGCTGCAATAGCATAAATATTTTTCATGATAGCACTATACTCAGTACCCACTAAATCATCGTTTTTATTTACTTTGATATAACGACACTTTAAAAGATCACCAATAGCGTATGCTCTTCCTCTGGTGGGTGTTGCAATTGTTAAATAAGATAACCTTTCATGTGCAACCTCTTCTGCGTGACATGGACCTGCAACAATGGCCATATTGTTATACTCTACATCAAACTTTTCATTTAAATAAGCAGCTGGAATAAGCGTAAATTCAGGAATAATACCCTTGATAGCAGAAACAATTACTTTATCTTTTAAATCTTCTTTTGTAATTCCCGATTTTTCAAATTCCCGATGCAAGAAAGCCGATGGAATCACTAAAAATATTACATCTGAAGATTGAATTACTGATTTTAAATCATTAGAAACATTCAATTTTTCAGTATCAAATTCAATAGAAGAGATATAATTAGGATTATGACCGAAATTCTTAATGTATTCAGCCGTTTCTTCACGGCGAACCCACCAATTAATTTCTTCTACATTATTCAATAGAATTTTGGATAAAGCTGTAGCCCAGCTTCCTCCTCCAACAACTGCTATATTTGAATTTCCTAACACAACCTTATCCTAAATATTCAATTATTAAACCTTCTTCAGTTTTGGTCACTTTAGTTAAACCAGCTTTACCCAAACCTTTTAAGGTTTTATCCCAAGCCTTGTTGCTTAAATCTAACTTAGATTTAAGAACACTTAAATCCATTTTAGTTTCATTCAATAAAATGTCTACCACAGCTTTTTCATTTCCTGATAATTCAGGACCTTTCTTAGCTTCTGGTTTCATTTGAGGGAAAAACAATACATCCTGAATAGAGTTAGAATTCGTCATGATCATCGATAAACGGTCAATTCCAATTCCTAAGCCAGCAGTTGGGGGCATTCCATATTCGATTGCTCTTAAGAAATCCTCATCCAATACCATTGCCTCATCATCACCTCTTTTACCAAGTTCTAACTGATCTTCAAAACGCTTTCTTTGATCAATTGGATCATTTAACTCTGAGTATGCGTTACAGATTTCTTTTCCGTTACAAATACACTCAAAACGTTCAACTAAACCTTCTTTAGATCTATGTTTCTTAGCTAATGGAGACATTTCAACTGGATAATCAGTAATAAATGTAGGTTGAATTAATAACCCTTCACATTTTTCACCAAAAATTTCATCAATTAATTTCCCTTTAGCCATTGTTTCATCAATAGGAACTTCAAGTTTTTGAGCAGTTGCTCTTAACTCAACTTCATCCATTTCCGAAATATCTATACCTGTATATTCTTCAATTGCTTCAAACATGGTTAAACGCTTCCATGGACGAGCAAAATTAATTACGTTTTCACCAACTGTAACTTTAGTTTCACCGTGTAAAGCAATAGCGATTTTCTCTACCATCTCTTCAACCATGTCCATCATCCAGTTGTAATCCTTATAAGCAACATAAAGTTCCATTTGAGTAAACTCAGGATTATGAAATCTACTCATTCCTTCATTTCTGAAATCTTTCGCAAATTCATAAACGCCATCAAAGCCACCAACGATTAACTTTTTCAAATACAACTCGTTTGCTATTCGCAAATACAACGTCATATCTAACGTGTTGTGGTGCGTTTTAAACGGCCTTGCTGCTGCACCTCCATAAATTGGCTGTAAAACAGGAGTTTCAACTTCTAAGTAACCTTTATCTCCTAAGAAATTACGCATTGTACTAACCACCTTTGACCTTTGAATAAAGGTCTCACGAACTTCTGGATTTACATTTAAATCAACATAACGCTGACGATATCTTTGTTCGGGGTCAGAAAAAGCATCATGTTCCTTTCCATCTGCATCAATTACAGGTTGAGGAAGAGGCTTTACTGATTTAGTTAAAATCACAAATTCCTTTACATGAATTGTAATTTCACCAACCTCAGTTGTAAATACATACCCTTTGACTCCAATGATATCTCCTAAGTCAACTAACTTTTTAAAAACGTCATTATACATCGTTTTGTCCTCACCCGGACAAATTTCATCACGATTAAAATAAAGCTGAATTCTAGCAGACGAATCTTGAAGAACAGCGAATGCGGCTTTACCCATCATTCTTCTTCTCATTAGCCTTCCTGCAAAAGTCACCGTTTTATACAGTGTTTTATTACTTTCGTAATTTTTCAAGATATCCTCAGCTGAGCAATCAACCTTAAACTCCTCTGCAGGATAAGGATCGATACCCATTTCTCTCAACTTAACTAACTTTTCTCTTCTCTGAATTTCTTGTTCGCTTAATTCTTGATACATCTGACTAAAATTATTGGGATAAAGATACTTTTTTTTGAAGAGTTTACGAAGCGGAATTGAGGGATAACAGCGAGAATATATTTAAGACACTAAATATACCGATCAACTATTTCTTTTACTTCTTGAACATCAATATTTTGAATGCAATTAAAATGTTGTTTTGGGCATTTTTCATACCCTATTTTTGAGCAAGGTCTACAATTTATTTCCTTAACCTCAACAATGTGTACTAATTCTTTTGATTGAGGAATATAAGGGTACATTCCAAATTCAGGAACTGTATTTCCCCAAATACTTATTACCGGTTTATTTAATGCTGAAGCGATATGCATCATTCCAGTATCTGGCGTAATTACACATTTTGATTGCTTTAAGATACTTGCTGATTGTTCTAAATTATACGTGCCACAAGCATTAAAAACCTGAGATGAATCATCACTTAAAAAAATTGCTTTCTCGCCCTTTTCCTTATCATCTTCGCCCCCTACAAGTACAATAGGAAAATTTACAGACTCAATAATCTCGGATATTTTCTGAGCGGTTAAGGCTTTTGTTTGGTGGGCTGCCCCTACAACAAGGGCAAGATAATTATCAAATGGCAAGTCAGATACTTTATTTTTAGGGTCGATAAAAAAGTCCAAGCCTTTTAAATCATTCACTACGTCTAATTCTGAAATAGTTGCCAAATAACGATCTACGATATGTAAATCAGGCATTTTATTCAACTTGAAATGCGTTAACAAAAACTTCTCCCAGTTGTATTTTTTAAATGATGTATTTTTTGCCTTTACGGCAGAGATTACTTGTCTTGATCGAATATTTTTATGCAGATCTACAACAAAACTATATCCTTCTTTCTTTAACTGTTGAGCAACCTCTTTTACTTCCTTATCAATCGAAATAACTTTTGAAATATAAGGGTTGGAAGCAACTACGTTAATAAAACTTTTCTTTGTTATAAAATGAATTTCAGAATCGGGATATTTATGCTTCAAACACCGAATAACAGGAGTTGTTAAAACAATATCACCAATAGAACTGAACCTTATGACAAGTATTTTTTTCAATGCTTCAAAGTTAGTCCAACAATATGAGAAGTAGAATGATTCTGAAAAAATTGTGAGTGGGGGCCTAACCCCAATCAACTTTAACTGAATTGAAACTAATCAATCTTTACCCAATTGCAAAGATACACTTCTTAATTCTTTATGGCAATAACCACTTAGCATCCAATTTATAGTTAAGTTCCTTTAGTCTTTTAGGCAAAAAACAGGTTATTAGCGCTACATTTGGAAAATGGAGTTTAGTTTACAAGGAAAAGAATTTATTGAATTAAATAAATTACTCAAGTTTTTAAATATTGTTGAATCTGGCGGTGTAGCCAATCAAGTTATATCAAACGGACAAGTCCTTTTAAATGGGACTGTCGATACTAGAAAAAGATGTAAAATAAGAATTGGAGACACTATTACAATTAAGGAACAATCCACAGTTATAAAAGTAATAGCGTAATTAATTGAGTACAATTAATTAGTGCTCAATCTTCGAAAAAATCGTCTAAGTCCCTTCTATTTCTTTTAGTGGGTCTTCCTAGCATTCCCTTTAATCTGTTTTCCTGATTTTGCTTCTGTAATTCAGCTAATAATTTTAAATCAACTTCTGAAGTAATTTCGGTTATTAAATCAACAACTAATTTCGCGCCTACTCGCGCCTTCGGAATATCAAGCACTTTATACTTTCTCCAAATCGGTTGATCTCTTATGGAGAATGTTTGGTCTATTTTAATCTCTTTACTACTCTTTTTAATAACTTCGTTAACAATCTTCACATTACCACCTTCTATAAATTTCGAAGATTTTGATCGTGTTTTCTGTAAACGAACACACCATAAATATTTATCTATTCTCATCTCTTACTCTTCAAATAATGGGACACCGTTTGCATCCGTTGTTAAAATGTAACTCATCAAATCAAAAAACGGTCTCATTGCTTCAAATACTTCATTTGTATTTTGTAAGAAACCAGCCTTTAGGACCTCATCATCTGAAAAGTCTTTTTTAATCAAAAACTGTTTATACCTTAACAAGTCAATAGCTGTGGAATCTTTATCAAAACCTTTGGGACAAGTTTTTAACTGCTCTCCCTCTAACACTCCAAATACGGACTTGAATTTATCCGAATTTAAAACAGTTCTAAATTCTTCTTGATCAGTTTCAATTCCTTTACGAATCCTCAATAAATCATCTTTATTAGGACCCCAAAAACCTCCACCAACAAATGAATTACCAGGTTCAATATGGACGTAATAACCTCCTCTTAAAAGTTGAGTTCCTCTTTTAAAACTCATTCCAGAATACGTTTTATATGGGGCTTTATTTTTTGAGAACCGAACATCTCGATAAATCCGCATAACTGCCTTTTTCCCGGTTGGAGTTTCTATATTATCGTGCATCCTCATTAAATCAATCAAATTATCAGAGAAATCCACAAAGCTATTATGATGACTTTGATAATCCTCTTTATGCTCGGCAAACCAATCGCGATTGTTATGCTCAGTAATATCCTTTAAAAACTTAAAACTTGATTTTTGAATTTGAGTCATGACTTAAAAATAGGAAATTCACAAATAGGTTTGAAATACGAATTAAATTTTAATATACAACTGAAAAGGTTAAACTCATTAACTCTATATAGCCTCTAAATCAATTACTTTTGCTTTTATTCTGAAACTACCAACAATAACTTTAGCATTTCTTCCATCTAAACTCTCTACAATTCCCGATTTAGAATTACCTACAATCTTTACTCTTCCTCCAACAACAATAGGCTTTAAGTTTTTTGGCTTTTCTTGAGCAACTTCCTTTACCACTTTTTTAGCAGGCTTCGGAATCTTTGGTGCTTTTACTTTTCGATCTAAAGCTGGAGCGTCTTTATGATCCTTAGCTCTACTTTTCTCTATAGAAACGAATTTCTTTATCGCAAGATTAAAATCTTTGTTAGATTCATCAGAAAGATGTTTTCCAATTAACTCAAAAACTCTTTTTCCAACCTTAACAAACTTATTCTGCTGTTCATAAAACCGATGCTGCTGATTTGCCTTATCATATAAATCCTGCAACTTCAAATCATATTCTTTTATCAAAACACGTGATTCATTTGTAGTCTTATTCTGAAGCTTGTTCGCTTTATTAAAATCCGATTTCTCTTTCTGTAATCCTGAAGCTAAATTATCAAGATTAACTTTAGTGTCAGACACCTTTGCTTGCGCTCTTTTAATTAAACTTTTACCGATACCGTTCAGCTCGGCCACCTCAAAAGTAAAAGACGAGCCAGGCTGACCTACAGACAGTTTATATAAAGGTTTTAACTCATCAGAATCAAACAACATAAAGGCGTTCGTTGCCTCTTCTTTTTTAGAGGTTAATATTTTTATATTAGTATAGTGGGTGTTAATAACTGCAAAACAGTTTTTATCATATAAATCCTCGTAAAAAACCTCTGCTAAAGCCCCTCCTAAATCAGGATCGGAACCACTTCCAAACTCATCCAATAGGATTAAGGAATCTTCATCTACAACATTCAAAAACAGCTTCATTCTAGACAATCGATAACTGTAAGTACTTAGCTGGTTATCTATGGATTGATTATCTCCAATATCTGATAAAATATTGTTAAACCAACAAAATTCACTTACATCTTTAACGGGAACGAAAAGTCCACTCTGAAACATAATCTGAAGTAATCCAACCGTTTTTAAGGTTATTGATTTACCTCCTGCATTTGGTCCTGAGATAACTAAGAATCTCTTTTCCTTTTTTAAATCAAAATCCTGTCCAATTGTAGGAAGATTCAATTCATTATTCTTCAACAGTAAAATTGGATGGTAGGCTTCTTCCCAATACATCTTTTTTACTGCATTCATTTTAGGAATTACCCCACTATAGGTTTCTGCGAACTGAACTTTCGCATTGTACAAATCAAAACGAATTAGTAATCGTTCAAAGGCTTCTAAATTTCTTTTTTCACCTCTTAACTCAAACGTTATGGTTTGAAGTATCTTAAACACCTCATTGGATTCATCAATTCTTAACTGATCAAGCTCCTTATTTAAAGGAATATTTATGTTAGGCTCTATATAATTAAAAGCTCCTTTTGAACTTACGCCTTGTACTTTCCCTTTTACTTTCCTTTTATGCGCTGATATAACAACCAATAACCTTCTGCCATCCAAATAAGTTTCTTCGGTAACATCTAAAAAGTCTTCTTTTTTATATTGCCTAAGCGCCGATTCAAAATTGGAATTAATGGCTTTTTGATGAGATTTCAGCTGAGCCCTAATTTTTGCTAAATCAGGAGAAGCATTATTGTCAATTTCTAACTTTTTATTTAAAACTGATCTTATAATCTTTAAAAGCTCCTGTACACTATCAATATGAACACAAGCCTCAAATACTTTCGGGTAGTTATCTTTATGCTTTTTCGCGAATTTAATTAATACCTCTGTTCCCAAACAAAGCTTAAACACACGTACTAATTCGTCTAAAATAAGCACGCCATTTTCAACCCTTAAAACTTTTAAAGCGTGATCAATATCTTCTGAACTGGCGTGTGGGAAACTAATATCATCATTTAAATAAACAGCTTGAATTTCTTCAAGAATAGAAAACTCATTTTTCACATCGTTTAAAGATTCTAAAGGCTTAATTCGTCCAGCATTAATTTTGGCCTTCTCTGATTTACAATAGTTTGCTAAAAACCGACGTAAAACATCAAACTCTAAATCTTCTATACTCTGCTCGTCAATCATAATCGAATTACAAATATACGAATTAAGACTGACGATTTAATAGCACTAAAAACTTGATTTCGCTATATTTAAAAGTACTCCCGAATCCAATTTCCCATTTAAATTCAGAGGGATTTTCTCAACGGTCACAACCCTACTTGGTTTATAATAATTTGGGAAAAGTTCCTTTATTTTAGAACTCACCAATTTATCATCTTCCAAACTGAAAACAATTAAATTCTGAGTAGATTTTAAATAAATACATTTAACCCAAACGCCTAAAGCTTTAGATAACGTACTCTCTATTTCTTCTAATTCAATTCGATAACCGTTCCATTGTATTTGATTATCCTTACGACCATCAAATAGCAATTTTCCCTTTGAATCAAAATGTGCTAAATCTCCAGATGCAAATCGATTAATTACTTTATTATTTAAATAACCTTCAAACGTTTGCCTACCTGAAAAAACGACTTCACCGTCAATTAATTCCAATTCAACCCCATCAAACTTTTTACCTAATGGTAAAGGAAGGCCATTATTAAAATAAGAATCATCTAATTCATTTAATAGTTCTTCGGTGCAAACAATTACAGTTTCGGTTGGTCCATAACAATTATAAACTTGCGCCTTAGGCAATGAATTCATCCAAACTTTAGCATCTTCTCCCATTAAGGCTTCGCCACTGAAAAAAGAATAGCGTAATTGCGGAAATTGGACACGAGGTAAAAAATCCTTTGTCAACCGAATTACCGAGGGAACAAAACTTGCAACAGTAACTTCATAATCCAACATTGCTTTAAACAAGCTTAATTGTTTGGTCTTATTTGAGTTTGGCAATACCAAGGTGGCTCCATTTACAAACGCCATTAAAAAGCAAAAAACACTTACATCAAATGTTAATTCGTAACTCTGAAGAAAAACGTCAGATGATTTAAAATCAATATTTTCATGCGTTTGATAATGATTTACAAACGCTTCTAAATTTCCCATTTTAATCGGCACCCCTTTGGGAGCACCAGTAGTTCCACTTGTATATAAAAGATATGACCATTCACCCGAAGTTTCTTTTAATTCGAAACAAGGTTTTGGTATGATTAATTTTAGTTCAATATTATATGAATTAGAGATAACAGCTTCAACCCCACTAGACTTGATAATAGATTGAATTCTGTTTTTTGGAAACGAAAAATTAATTGGCAAATAGCCTTTCCCTGCTAACCAACACCCTAAAATAGCGGCATAGCATTTCCAACCTAAAGCTGTATCTACACCAATCCAATTAGACCTTAAGTCCTCATCTTTAATTGCCTTAGCGTAAGATTTTGCCAAATCAAACAACTCGCCATAACTCACCTCAAAGCCATCACCTTTCAATGCTACCTTATCGGTATTTTCTTTGCAATTAAGAATAATTTGTTGAACTAATGAATACACAATAACAAATGTAAGTAAACATATAATGTTTTAACAACAGGATAACTCATTCCATTCTATATAATTTCCGTAAATTCGGCACGATATTTATTGAATTCAGATATGAAACAAATTTTCCTTTCTTTATTATTCTTGAGTAATCTTTTCACCTTCGGACAAGACAAAGGATTGGCTAGAGATATAATTGACACTTTAACATCAGATAATTACGCAGGAAGGGGTTACATAAAAGATGGTCATTTAAAAGCGGCTAATTTTATTGCTCAAAAATTTGATGATTTTGGACTCGAAAGATTTGATTCTGATTTCAAACAAGAGTTTCAAATAAATGTAAACACCTTTGGAGGTATTACTGACGTATTAATTGATAATAAGCTGCTTTTTGCTGGAGTTGATTTCATAGTAGATCCTAGTTGCCCAACTATTAAAGGAGAATTTAAATTAAAATGGTTAAACCCTAAAATCGTTGGGAATCCTAAAAAAATGGGACAGTTCGTTCAGTCCGACCTTAAAGAGTCATTTTTAATTATAGATAAAACGGGGATTACAGATACCGTCCAACTTGAGTTTTTAAACAATATGATTCACAATCCTTTTCAAGCAAAAGGAATCATTATTGTTGAACCTAAAAAACTCACTTGGGGAACGGCTCAAGTTCAGCGCCCTTACCCAATCATCTTTATTAAAAAGAATCGTTTAAAATACAGTAATAAGGAAATTGAATTAGATATTGAAGCAAAATTAAAAAAGAATGAAATAACTCAAAATGTAATTGGGTACGTAAAAGGAAGTGAACGTCCAGATTCATTTATTGTCTTCTCTGCACACTACGATCATTTGGGTATGTTCGGTCCTGATGCTGTTTTTACTGGAGCTAATGATAATGCCAGCGGAACTGCACTACTTTTAAACTTAGCTCAACATTACGCTAAACCCGAAAACAAACCTAAGAATTCAATTTTATTCATTGCTTTTGGAGCTGAAGAGGCTGGTTTATTAGGGAGTAAACATTATGTAGACAACCCTTATTTCCCCCTTGAAAAAATTAACTTACAAATTAACGTAGATATTATGGGTACTGGTGATGAAGGAATAAAAATGGTTAATGGGTCTGTTCACAAGGACGTTTACGATTTGTTTTCAAAAATCAATAAAGAAAAAGGTTATTTATCTAAAGTCGGAAAAAGAGGTCCATCGGCAAATAGTGATCATTACTGGTTTGACCAAAAAAACGTAAAATCAATCTTCATATACACGCTTGGCGGCTCTAAAGCTTACCATGATATATATGATACTCCCGAAAACTTAACGCTTTCAAAATATAATGAGTGCTTCCAATTGATTACCGATTTTATTCAGGGATATAAATAATGGGACTAACTAAACATACGAATTGCCAAGTTTGTGATTCAACAGATATTATAGATGTATCTATTTTAAAAGATCATTCTCATACTGGGGAAACTTTTCCTATTGTAAAATGTGGGAATTGCGATTTTCATTTCACACAAAACATTCCTGATGCGGCTTCTATTGGCACTTATTATCAAAGTGAAAATTACGTTTCCCATTCCGACACCCAAAAAGGATTGTTCTTTAAGGTTTATCATATAGTAAGAGACTATATGTTAAAAAAGAAAAAGAAGTTGGTTATAAATTCTACTGGAAAGAAAACCGGGAAATTACTGGATATAGGTACCGGTACAGGATATTTTTCAAACACAATGATTCAAGCAGGTTGGAAAGTTCAAGGAATTGAGCAAGATCCTGAAACACGAAATTATGCAGCTTCAAAATTTAATTTTCAAGTGCACGACACGCCAACTTTATACAATTTACCGGATGAATATTTTGATGCTATTACGATGTGGCATGTACTGGAGCATGTACACGATTTAAAAGGATACCTTAAAAAAATCCATAGTTTACTTGCTGATAACGGAACATTCGTTGTTGCCGTTCCTAACCACACTTCTTTTGATGCCGATTACTATAAATCGTTTTGGGCAGCTTGGGATATTCCAATACATCTTTGGCACTTTAACCCATCAACGATGAAAAAGTTAATGGAGGAGAATCATTTCAAATTGGTTAATTTGAAGCCAATGCCTTTTGATGCAGCTTATGTTTCGATGCTGAGCGAACAATACAGTTCAGGAAAGAAGCTACCGGGGCTTTTTAAAGGAATTAAATTTGCACTCAAAGGAAAATTCAATCCAGAGAAGTGCAGTTCGGTTACCTATGTTATGAAAAAGAAAGCTTAGTTCTTTCCTCTAAAAAAGTATAAGTTTCGTTGAACTTAAAAAAGAGTTAAACTTAAAATAGCATGTAAAAGTTGTGCAGATTTTGGCACTTCTAACCTCATTATTGCCCCTGATAATATTTCGATAATCGTCAGTACAACTAACCATTTGAAATTTTTCCATTCAAATGATTTTTTTCTCAATTAGGAAATTAATTAGGTTGTAGTAATGCAATACAATTTGTACAATACACAGAATTATATATTATATATTATAAATCAGAATTTAAAATTGTAAATACTCAAGATTTTCTAGCCTTAGCTTGAATCAAAAACCAAAACAAAACTCCGAAAAGTACTGAAGCAAATAGTAAATGGATCGTTCTAACGAGCCCTGGCATTTCCACGTAAGCTAACAACACTCCAGAAAACAATTCCATGGACAAAACAAGGAAAGACAAGCGAATGGCACCAAACCTCTGCCCTTTCTCATTGGACCAAAAGATTATAAAAAGCAGAACCAATACAAGCCACGAAAAACTTCTATGTATATAAAACGGTAAACCAACACCTTCGGTCCAAAATTCCTTGCCAATACCTTTTTTGATTAATAAATCAATAGCCTCTCGAACCTGAGTTCCAAGAAACATTTGATAAAAGATAATTACAAAAACCACCCACAACAAAGCAAGCATCCATTTTGGAACACTAAATTTTTGAAAAACAAGCTGCTTTCCAGAGGCCGCTACAGTGAAGTATATTTGAATACCTATAATTAAAAGCGCCATAAACATATGTATGGTAATCGTCCAAGGAACAAGGTTAGTTGCAACTACAATAGAACCAAACCAGGCTTGAAATGCCATTAAAACAAGGTTGATTGTACTTACCCACAATAATTTTGACTTTCTGTAGGCAAATAATATCCAGAAGAAAACCAATAACATCGCGTTTCCAGCAAGAAAACCAAACAAGCGGTTAACATACTCTATCCATGTTTTTTGAACGTTGAAAGGCTCTTCTTTATATACCGATGGATTTTTTTTCAAAACATCCGAGGTTTCTTCCATTCCAATCGCGTTGAGAATCTTAGTGAACTTTTCAACTTTCTTGGTTCTTTTATCAAGGTAAGCTTCTCGATAATTTTCAGGAAGTTCTTCTGCATTAGTGGGAGGAACCCAAGCTCCAAAACATTTAGGCCAATCTGGACAACCCATTCCACTTCCTGTAATTCTCACAAAACTTCCTGCGATGACCACAAGATAAATGAGTATTAAAACTATCCAGTTGAAACGAATAAAACGCTTAGAAAAAATCATACCTCAAACTTACGGATATATGTAAAATTGTTAACTAATTTTTGACAAATTAATTTAACAAAGAATTTAATAAACTAAAGATATTGGGTAACTGGTAACTTGAAGATGAAACCTCTGAATTTGAAATATCAAACTCATTTAATGAACTTTCATCACCGGTTGGTTCAGTTGATTCAATATCGTTCTGCTTTTCTTCTTCAACGCTAGTTACCTTGTATTGACCGTCAGCAATTGTTTGAATTGTTTTAATGATCTCTTCTTTAGAGACTTTGTTTTTATCAAACACAACCTTAGCTTCCTTATTTTCGAAAGTTACTTCAGCATTTAACACCCCTACAGTTTTTGATAATTTCTTTTGGATATAGGGGGCACAAGAATGGCTACATGACATTCCTTCTACTCCTATATTTAAAGAAGCCGTTTCAACTGGTGCTTCGCAAGACATTAAAAAAATTGATAAAAATAAAAACAATAACTTTTTCATATTAATACGCTTTATAGCCTGGCGTTTCATTAATCGCTTTTAATAATTCTTCTTTTGAACATGAGCCTTTAACAGTAGCTTCACCACTTCCCAAAGAAACATTAACATCATCAACACCTTCAACCTCTTGTAAAACATCAGTAACTGCGGAAACACAATGACCACAACTCATACCTTCTATTTTTAAAAAAATATCCATAACAACGTCAAAATGAGTAAAATACGATAAATTCAACTTAAACAAAGATAAATATAATATTACTTCCTGTATTTATTTGTTATAACAATTATTAATCCTTTGATAGATTATCTAATAACAAGGTAAAAACACAGGCATTTACCGTTTTGCAATTAGGAATAAAAATGATATCTTTACCAACCAAAATTTTGTATTAATTAATATACTGTATATATGTACGCAATTGTAGAGATAGCAGGGCAACAGTTCAAAGTAGAGAAAGATCAGCAGATCTTTGTTCATCGTTTGGCTGCAGAAGAAGGAAGTTCGGTTGATTTCGAAAAAGTTCTTTTAGTAGACAACGATGGGAAAGTTAATGTTGGCGCCCCGGCTGTAAAAGGTGCGAAAGTTACTGTAAAGGTTCTTTCACACGTTAAAGGAGACAAGGTATTGGTCTTCAAAAAGAAAAGAAGAAAAGGATACCAAAAATTGAATGGACATAGACAATTGTTCACTCAAATTCAAATTGAATCAATTTCTGCTAACTAAAAAATTTTTTAAGATATGGCGCATAAGAAAGGAGTTGGGTCTTCGGACAATGGTAGAGACTCGCAATCGAAAAGACTAGGAGTGAAGAAATTTGGTGGAGAGCAAGTAATTGCTGGTAACATTATCGTTCGCCAAAGAGGAACTAAGCATCACCCAGGTGAAAATGTTGGTATGGGAAAAGACCACACATTATTTGCATTAACTGATGGTGAAGTGGAATTCAGAAAAAAGAGAAATAACAAATCGTTTGTTTCTATTAAAGCTGAAGCTTAAATAAAAACTCGTTTGTACGATATTAAAGACTACTCATTTGAGTGGTCTTTTTTATTTTAGAGCTTTTTGGTTTAAATAATCCGCCATCAAAGCTGTTTTAAAAAACCGCTTTTATATATTTACACTTTAAAATTTAAGTTATGCTTCAAGTAAAATATATTCTTGACAATAAAGACAAAGTTATTGAAGGTTTGAAAAAAAGAAACCTAGATTCTGATTCACTTATTCAAGAAATCATTGAACTAAACATTAAAAGAAAAGATCGTATTTCTAAGGTTGAAATACTTCGTGCTGAAGGGAATAAAATGTCCAAAGAAATTGGTGGTTTATTCAAAGAGGGAAAAAATGAAGAAGCAAACGAAGCAAAATCAAAAGTACAAGCTATCAAAGGAGAACAAAAATCTCTTGAAGATGGAATGCATGAAATAGAAAATAAATTCACAGACTTACTATACCGTATCCCTAACGTTCCGCATGAAACAGTTCCAACGGGAAAATTAGAAGAAGACAATGTAGAGATTTTTAGGGAAGGTGAAATCCCTAATCTTCATGAAGGAGCTAAACCACATTGGGATATCGTTAAAGAAAAAGATATTATTGATTTTGAAACTGGTGTTAAAATAGCCGGAGCGGGTTTTCCTGTTTATAAAGGAAAAGGCGCGCGCTTACAGCGTGCCTTAATTAACTTCTTTTTAGACGAGGCTGATAACTCAGGTTACCATGAAGTAATTCCTCCATTATTAATTAACGAAGCTTCAGGGGTCGGAACAGGTCAATTACCCGATAAAGAAGGTCAAATGTACCATGCTGTTGCTGATGACTTATATTTAATCCCTACTGCAGAGGTTCCTGTAACTAACATTTATCGTGACGTAATTTTGTCGGAAGATGAGTTACCTAAAAAGCACACCGCTTATACTCCATGTTTTAGAAGAGAAGCAGGTTCTTATGGAAAAGATGTTAGAGGATTAAACAGACTACACCAATTTGATAAAGTTGAGATTGTTCAGGTTGTTCACCCTGACAATAGTTATGCTGTATTAGATGAAATGGTTGACCATGTAAAAGGTTTGGTTCGAAAATTAGGACTTCCATTTAGAATTTTAAGATTGTGTGGTGGAGATTTAGGATTTACTGCTGCTTTAACATTTGATTTTGAAGTTTTTTCAACTGCACAAGATAGATGGTTAGAAGTTAGTTCCGTTTCAAATTTCGAAACTTACCAAAGTAATCGATTAAAATTAAGGTTCAGACAAGGTAAAGAAAAACCTCAATTAGCACATACGTTAAATGGGAGTGCATTGGCATTACCAAGAATAATGGCTGCATTAATTGAAAACAATCAAAATGAAAAAGGAGAGGTTTTAATACCTGAAGTGCTTCAAAAATATACAGGATTCGACAAGATGTAGTTTTTATACTTCTTTTATAAAAAAAGAGCTGAACATAATGTTCAGCTCTTTTTAGGACGACACATATGTTGCCAAATCTTATTTACAGTCGTTATAAAATTTTCATATTCTCCTTTGTAACCTAAAACAACTTTTACTGTTGCTATTTTAAAAAGAATCGTCGTTAAAAAATGTTAACCAATTTAACATTCGAAAATTTTAACGTTACATTTAAATTGTGAAGGAAAATCACTTAAAAATATTAGTATCAGTTATGACAGCTGCCTTATTGGGGATAATTGTCGTACAAGGCTATTGGTTAAACAGTGCTATCGAACTAAAGGAGCAACAATTCAAAGAAAATGTAATGCATGCAATGAGTGTTTCCGTTCAGCGATTAGAGCGACTGGAAAAACTATCACTTTATAATAGTATTCAACAAGCCCAACCAGTTATTAAGCCATTCTCTATAAAAACCCATACTTCAATAGATACTAATTTTAACTCAAGAAACTACTCCTTCGAACTAGAGGAAGAAAGTGTTTTTGAAACAGCTGAAGGAAAACTAATTAAAAAAACAACACAAATCCTGAAAGATGAAAACGGGAATATAATTCAAAGATCGTCCAATACTAGTAAATCTAGAAACGGAAGAAATATTTATAATGACCCTTCAAAAAACGCGGTATTTAAAGACATCATTCAAGACCTAACAAGCTTCGGAAGACCAAAAGGAATTACCGAAAGAGTTAATCCTCATCTTTTAAGTAAACTTTTAAAAACAGAACTTAAAAACCATGGGGTTAATACTAAATTTCAAATTGGCCTATTCTCAAACAACAACCTCGTTTTAAAAGAAAAAGGTATTGAAACTGCCCAATTTATTAATTCTCCCTACTCTATTCAGCTTTTCCCTGGTGATTTCTTTTTCAGTAGAGACCATTTAAGCATTATTTTCCCTAAAGAACGTGGATTCTTAATCAAATCAGTTGGTGACGTTATCGCGTTGTCATCTGTATTTATTTTAACCATTGTAATTGTATTTTGGATTACGTTTGCCACTGTTGTCCGCCAGAAAAAAGTAGCTGTTATTAAAACTGACTTCATAAATAACATGACGCACGAGTTAAAAACTCCTATTTCTACGATATCCCTAGCTTGTGAAGTTTTGAATGATCAAGACATCCCTAAAACACAAGAAAGGACTTTGCATTATGTTAATGTAATTAACTCAGAAAACAAGCGATTGGAGACGTTAGTTGAGAATGTCCTACAAAGCGCTGTATTAGATAAAGATGATTTTAAACTTAAATTTCATGAGATTAATTCTCAAGATGTCATAAATCATGCTTGCAACCAGGCCAAGGTGAGGGTAGAAGGAAAAAACGGAAACATAACTACATTATTCAATGCTCAAACATCAATTATTATAGCTGACAAAATACACTTCACCAACATCATCAATAACCTCCTTGATAATGCTATAAAATACACACCGGAAGCTCCATCAATTGTGATTTCAACTCGAAATTTAAATAATGGCATCGTGATTGATGTGACGGATAATGGAATTGGAATAACGAAAGAAAATACAAATAAAATATTTGATAAACTATATAGAGTTCCTACTGGAAACGTACACGACGTTAAAGGATTCGGATTAGGCTTGAGCTATGTTAAGTCTATTGTTGATAAACATCAGGGATCCATCAAAGTAACAAGCCAAATAGGAAAAGGCTCTGTATTTAGTATTTATTTACCTTTTAAACCAAACGAAGATGAGTAACAATATAAAAATATTATTAGTTGAAGATGACGCTAACCTAGGATCGCTACTACAAGAATACTTAATAGCAAAAGGATATGACTGTCAGCTAGAAACGGATGGAGATAAAGGAATTAAAGCATTTTTAAAAGGTGAATTTGATCTTTGTGCACTGGATGTTATGATGCCGATCAAAGATGGGTTTACACTTGCTAAGGAAATTAGAAACACGAATAAGGAAGTTCCTATTATATTCCTTACGGCGAAGTCTTTAAAGGAAGATAAGATTGAAGGTTTTCAAAGTGGAGCTGACGATTACTTAACGAAGCCTTTTTCTATGGAAGAGTTATTGTTAAGAATAAAAGCAATCTTACGCAGAACAAATGGCGCCAACACTGTAAAACAAGAGCTTAAGCATTTTGAAATTGGTTCTCTTAGTTTTGATTATGATCGAAGAGTTTTAAAGGGAAAAGAAGATCCTGGTCAAAAATTAACAAGTAAGGAAGCTGATTTATTAAAGCTCTTGTGTGAAAACACCAATGATGTATTAGAACGTACAGTTGCTCTAAATAAAATTTGGAAAGACGATAGCTACTTTAACGCGCGGTCAATGGATGTTTACATTACTAAACTTAGAAAGTACTTAAGAGCTGATCCAAAACTTGAAATCGTAAATATGCATGGAAGAGGATTCAAATTATTAACTACTTAAAAAAGTAACAGAGTATTCAACAGAAAAAAGGGAGTGGTTAAACCACTCCCTTTTTTCTGTTGAATACATTTCTAAATTATTTATCGTCCTTTTTCTCAAACAATAATAAGCTTGTTAACAGCGCAAAAATAGTAACACCGGCTTGAGTTTCTAATGTATCCTCCCAAAACATGCCAAGGATTAGAACAGCTTGTGTAATAATGAATAAAAAATTTAGTGAACCACTATATGAACTCCAATAATAAACTATAATAAAAAGGAAGATAAATAAACCAACTACTCCTAACGCAATTCCAGTAGAAAGGTACTGGTTGTGAGAGCGCAATTTAAATTTACGAACTTCACCATTCGTACTCTTTCCGTACTCTGATAAAAAAGATTTCTTAACATCTCCTGTTCCGACTCCAAACAACCAATTATCCTTAAATAGTTTCGCTCCAGTTTTCCAAAAAATGAAACGCATTGTTATGCTATTGCCTTTAAAATGGCCTGATTGAATTGCTTCATTTATTTCCCAAAAAGATTGATAAACACGCTTACTCACTGGATTGCAATCAGTAAAGAATACGTTTGTTAATCCATTTTCTATGTAATGAATATCTTCATTGGAAAGAGCCGCAATTCCTGTTGAATCTTTCGTTAAACCTTTAGATGCTAGGTAGCGATAAAGTATGGGGAAATAATTATAACCATTCCTAATTTCTTTGAGGTTTAAAGTGCTCCTTTTAGCCCATTCTAATTCAACTTCATTCTTATTAATATTTCGATAGACATAATGTCCATTTTCAGTGGACTTGTTTTTAAAATCATGGAAATAATCTACTCCCGATTTTGTTTTTTCCAATGCGACATCTTCATGATTAATAAAAACTAACTTATATACATGATATATCTGAAGACCAGAGTAAGCAAAAACAGCCAATAAAATAGCACTCAGCGTAACCGTTAATAGTTTTTGTCCTTTTACAATAAACTTAATAAATAACACTACAATTATTGGAATCAAAACAATTCCTGTTAAGCTTTGACTATACCCCAAAATGAATACAATCCAACAAAGTGGTATAATCAAAAACCATTTCGAGATATGCTTTAACTTTATTAGTCCCCAGAGTCCTAAACCAAAACCTACACAAAGTATTAATGACAATCGAATAAGACTTATAAATGGTGAAATAATCCTTAAATCCACCCACTCCGACGCTGTATTATAATTTAAATTATAATTAACAAAACCAATAATCGTAGCCGTAATAGCAGAACTAGTCATTAAAATAAAAGCCGTAATAATTTGTTTACGATTAATTGAATAACTGGTAGTGAATAAGACCGGCAGAATAAACAAAGGTGTTTTCACCTTTACATCTTTCCAACCAAACTTCATATCTTCGCTATAAAACAAACCAATAACAAAAATTAAAAACAAACCTGTTGAGGCTAATAATAACTTATAATTATCTTGAAGTCCTTTCCATTTTTGTTTCCAATCCCACTTTACAAGCCAAGCAACGGCCATTAATATAATAGACAGAGAAGTGGTGAATTTAGATACAGATATGCTCGCAGACAAAGCAAATAGCCCTGTGAAAAATATGTAATATCCTATTTTTTCGTTTTTAGAATCCAACTCGTATTTAATTTCCGGATAAAATAGAAGTGTAACGTTCATTGTTGGTTAAAATCTCAACAGCTTCGTCTACAAAAAAATCATTCCCTAAGCTACTTTCAATTTTTCCTATTTGAAAGAAATAACGAGAAGCGATTTCTATTTCTAAAAACCCCTTTATTTGACTTTTAAACTTCTTTAAGTCCGACTTCTTTTTAAGAATTATTTTATCCTCAATCAATTTAATTTCTGAAGCTATGTCAACCAAGATACTGTCCTTTTCGGCTCTCTTCTTCAAAGCTTTTAATCCTTTGCCAGTACTGGTTTGATAATCGTATTCATTATCTAACAAATAAGTAATAAAAGATTGATATTCATCATCCGTTAACCTAAAGTTCTTAGCATTACTTATTGAATCGTGCTTAAGAACATATTGAGTAGCAAAATTGAATACATGATTTTTAGAAAGTAACGCCCTTGTTATTGCACCATATCTCTCGCGATTCTTTTCAACATCAGGCTTAATACCCGCTCCATCTAAAACTAATCTTCCATTTTGAGTTTTAAACTCGGTTAATAAGGAATCTGGAATTTTCTTTGGATTACCATCTTCGTCCTTATGAGCATAATCTATTGCTTGAATACATCTACCACTTGGAATGTAATATTTAGCTGTTGTTACTTTAATACTTGTATTGTATTTCAAATTTCGAGTTGTTTGAACCAATCCCTTTCCATAAGTATTCGACCCCAAAATAACTGCTCTATCGAAATCTTGTAATGCACCACTTACAATTTCACTGGCTGAAGCAGATCCGCCATCTACTAGAATCACTATTGGTATTTCTTTATCTAATGGTGCGTTAAGTGTTTTATAAATTTTAGTCCATTCTTCAATTTTCCCTCGTGTCTCAACAACCTTTACTCCTTTTTTGGTAAATAAACCAACAGTGTTTATTGCCTCATGTAATAAGCCTCCTGGATTACCTCTTAAATCAAATACTAGGGATTGGAAGTTTGGATTCTTTTTTAATTCTAAAAATGCAGTTTTCACTTCTTTGGATACATTTCTCGTGAAACTCTTCATTTTAATATAGCCTATATTCTCGGTAATCATCCCTTGATAAGGAACACTTTTAATTTGAACTTTCTCCCTTTTGAAAGAGACTTCAAAGGATGCCTCTATTCCAGGTCGCTGAATGGTAACAGTGATACTTGTGCCAGGATTTCCTTTTAATATTTTACTCAAATCAGATGTTGATTTACCTTTCACATCTTTTCCATCAACTTTTAAAATCACATCTCCACCTCTTAAGCCTGCTTTAAAAGCTGGGAAACCTACATATGGCTCGCCTACTACCACAAAGTCATCTATCTTTCGAATACGAGCCCCAATTCCTCCATACTGACCAGTCGTCATTAACTTGTAATTCTCAATATCAGATTCAGGATAATACACCGTGTAAGGATCAAGACTTTCAAGCATAGCGTCTATACCAACCTTCATTAATTCCCCAGGCTGAGTACCATCAACATAAAGCGAATTTACTTGCTTATAAACTTCAGTAAAGATGTCTAGGTTTTTACCAACTTCAAAACGATCCGAAGTGTCTTCTAACTCAACAAAACTTAACAGGAATAAGGATAAAAATCCTGCCAAAAAATAGATTTTACTTTTTTTCATAATTATCAATAGTTTTGGCCAAACGGTTTAGCAATTCTTTTATTTTAGTTTCAACTAGTTCAAAACTAGGAATAGATTCCGCATTGCAAATAATCATTGTGTTTACGGCACAATGATTATTATACATAGCCGCGTATAAAATGGTTTTATTTAATCTTAAAGATTCTTTCACCAATCTTTTTATATGATTTCGATCGACAGCTCTTTTGAATTTCTTTTTAGGTACACCAATTCCAAATTTGGCATTTACTTCATCCTCATGAGAAACAGTATAGAATGCTCTAAATGGATAGGAGGCAACAGATAGTTTTGGTCCATCAAAAATATCTCCAACAATTTTTTTCCCTTTAAGCCTCTGACTTTTATCTAACGTATTTCTCATAGCAGTCTTCAATATACTCGTTAATAAAAATAATCAATTATAAGAGAATAATTTAAAATCTGATCATAAACGAGGAAATACTTTAATAGCGAGAGTGCATATTTAAGATAAAGATGCTACAGTCAACCAAATAACAATAAAAAACTCAGGACTTTGCCATAAATAACAGCTCCAAAAAACATATTCCCATTTATAAAATCAGTAGCAGTAAATCTTACATAAAGTCCGCTAACTTAGCGAACTGTTCGTAGCAGTTACTCATTTTATTATATTCATTAATGAGGTTAAACCCTTTACCGAGAATACAACCTCATTGGATTTTCTAGAAAATAACAAGCAACTATTTTAGCGAAATACTTATTAAATATTTAATTGGCAGTAAATATATCCTTCACGCGTTGTATTTGAATAACACCCCTAAGTTTCTTCGTCAACATTGAAATACAGTGTTTCATGAAAAAAGAAAACAGGTACTGAAATTCTGAGAAAATTCTGAGTTTAGTTTTAACATTTAGCGCATAAATAAGCTAATATTAGCGATTTACGAACAAGTCGAAAAAATAGGGTGCGGACTATTTTTTAAATGAGTTTAAACCTTAAGCGACACCAAAAAAACAGATAAATATAGCTGAGAATATTAACTATTTATCTCAATAAACCTCTGAATATCTCTCGACGTTCCAAAAACAATTAAGGTATCCGTTTGCTTAATAATCGTGTCAGCTGACGGAACTCCTAAGATATGCTGAACGACTTCAATAGAGTTCCCTTTATCTTCTTCGAAACAGCGCTTAATTGTAATTAAATTTAAGCGATACTTATTTCTTAATCCAATATCTTGAACACTTCTTTCGGCAATGTCTATAGGAGGTTTTATTTCTGCCACCTCGTAATCATCCGGTAATTGTAAAAACGAAACAATGTTTGGATTAATTAATTGCTCAGCTACAAATACTCCAATTTCTTTTTCAGGTTCAAGGATTTCCTCTATACCCATTCTTAAAAGAATTTTCTTCTGATTTTCATCATTAGACCTAGCAATTATTCGTTTAACTCCCAATTCTTTTAATTGAAAACAACACAATAATAAAGCCTCAAAATTTGATCCAATCGCAACAACTACAGCATCACATTCATGAATGTTTTGAGCCTCAAGAGCCTTTCCGTCTGTTGCGTCCATTGTTACTGCCAAAGCAACAAAATCTTCAACCTCCTCAATAAGGTCCTCTCTATTATCAATTGCGATTACCTCAGCACCTCTATCACTTAAAATTTGGGCAATGGCTTTACCATATTTCCCCATTCCTATTACAGAAAACTTTGTACCTCTCATGAATGAAATTATTGTGAATTATAAAGATAAGCTTTAAGTCCCTTTTAATGAAGGGATTTAAGAAGGGAAATGTTTTTGAAAAATCTCAACCAACTTTTTTGTTTTAATAGGTTTGCCAATATAATCAGTCTCCCTTTATTGGTCTGCATTCACTTATTGCGATCAATGCTTAAAGCTGCTATATACAATCTATTTTTAATTGCTTTTGTAGCTTACGTTTTTAATCATTGCTAAAGTTTCAACACTTGTTCAGCCGACGTTAAATTGCCTGCCTGTGATTTTTATTCAAGCTTACGAATCCTTAATTATTAAAAATAACACAAGCTAGCTTCTCTAATAAAAAGTCACCTAGTATAGGTTTTACAAGCTTTTCGTTTGCAATTAAAAAATATAAATTGCGTTTATGTTTTTCTTTATCAATCTCTTTTAAACCAACTATGTTCCGTCTTTTATACTCCAAAAAGCGATTTGACTTAAAAAGAAAAAGCCCTCTCGAAAGAAGGCTTTTGAATATAATTTAACACCTACGAATTAGGCTATAACACCACCGTTATCGCTTCCGCCTTGTGGCGCTACAAATTGTAATTCTCCTTTGTTGTTTTCGGCCATCAAAATCATTCCTTCTGATTCAATTCCAAGCATTTTCCGCGGAGAAAGATTAACTAAAATAGAGACTTGTTGACCAATTAATTTTTCTGGTTCAAAAAACTGCGCAATTCCAGAAACAACTGTTCTTTGATCAATTCCTGTATCCACTTTAAGTTTTAATAATTTTTTTGCCTTTTTAATTTTCTCAGCCTCGATAATCGTTCCAACGCGAATGTCCATTTTTTGGAATTCATCAAATGACGTAGTATCCTTTTGAGGTTCTACAATTTTGCTTGCCGCTTCAGCAGCATCTTTTGCTTGACTAAGCTTAGCTCTTTGTTCATCTACCACTTCATTATCAATTCTTTGAAACAACAATGAAGGCTTATTTATCTGGTGCCCTTCAGTGATATTATCTTCTGTTAACGCATCCCATTTTAAACCTTCCAAATTTATCATTTCTGATAAATTATTAGCTGTTTCCGGTAAAAACGGAACGGATAAAACAGCCAACGAGGAAGTTATTTGTAAAGCAATATTCATGATGGTTTTTACTCTTTCTTCATCTTGTTTAATAAGCTTCCAAGGCTCTGTTTCCGCCAAGTACTTATTTCCAAGTGCAGATAGCTTCATTAATTCAGATAAAGCTTCTTTGTACCTATGTTTTTCAATACTTGCGCTAATTTTGTTTGGAAATGCATTCAACTGAACGATTACATCTTTATCTAAATCCGTTAATTCATTTCTGCCAGGAACAACTCCTCCCCAATACTTAGTAGTTAAAACAAGCGCACGGTTTACAAAATTCCCCAAGTTTGCAACTAACTCATTGTTGTTTTTAGCTTGAAAATCAGCCCACGTAAAATCGGCATCTTTTTGCTCTGGTAAAATTGAACAAAGCACATATCGTAATACATCTGTTTTATCAGGGAAATCAGTTAAAAAATCATCCAACCAAACTGCCCAGTTTTTGGATGTAGAAAACTTCTCGCCTTCCAAGTTTAAAAACTCATTCGCTGGAACATTTTGCGGTAAAATGTAATCTCCCATTGATTTTAGCATACTTGGGAAAATTACAGAGTGAAAAACAATATTATCTTTTCCTAAGAAATGTACAAGCTGAGAGTCTCCATCTTTTTTCCAATAATCTTCCCAATTTCTATTCGGGTCCTTTTCCAAAAGTTGCTTGGTAAAGGAAACGTATCCGATTGGAGCATCAAACCATACATAAAGTACTTTTCCTTCTCCACCTTTAACAGGTACAGGAACTCCCCAATCTAAATCTCTTGTAATCGCTCTTTGATGTAAACCTGAATCTAACCAAGATTTTACTTGGCCGTAAACGTTTGCCTTTAAAACAGGCTTCATTTCTTCGATCCATTCTTTTAACCAAGGCTCAAATTTATCCAAAGGTAAAAACCAGTGTTTTGTATCTCTTAAAACAGGCTTGTTCCCGCTTAACGCAGATTTTGGATTTATTAAATCGGTAGCGTTTAAAGTTGCTCCACATTTTTCACACTGATCTCCATAAGCTCCTTCCTTTTTACATTCCGGACAATCACCTGTAATGTATCGATCGGCTAAAAATTGGTTGTTCTCTTCATCGTAGTATTGCTGAGAAACCTCTTCTCTAAAAACACCATCGTCAGATAGTTTTGTGAACCACTCACTTGACGTTTCATAGTGACCTTTTGATGATGTTTGGCCAAAGTAATCAAGCGAGACGCCCAATCCTTTTAAAGATTGTTTAATAATATTGTGATATCGATTTACAACCTCTTTAGGCGTAACACCTTCGTTTTTGGCCTTAATCGAAATTGGCACTCCATGTTCATCTGTCCCTCCAATGAATACAACATCTTCTCCTTTTGCCTTTAAATACTTCACGTAAATATCCGCAGGAATATAAACCCCAGCAACATGTCCTAAATGAAGCGGACCATTTGCGTAAGGTAATGCTGTTGTAACCGTAAATCTCTTTGCCATTTGGCAAAATTACACAAATACAGTTTAAACTTATACAATAACTACTTCTTCTTTTTATCTTCTCCTCCTTTATCTTCTAAATAAAGTGGATCAACGTATTTATCTAAAAGAGGAGTTTTACAAGAATTTAATGTAATTGTTGTAAAAATGGTTGCCAGTAATATGAATGCAGCGGTTTTCATACCCTAAAACTAATAAATTATTGGGCGCTAGAAAGTAAAATTGACGAACAAATTCTTTTCAGCTAACTTTGCACTCTGATTCAATAGATTATGGAAGCTCAAAAAAACATTCGATTACTTGATTTAAATGAAATTAAAGCCTTTTTTTCGGAGATTGGGGAAAAACCGTTTAGAGCCAAACAAGTGTATGAGTGGCTTTGGAAAAACTCAGCAATGAGCTTTGATGACATGTCGAACTTATCTCTTGATCTCCGAAATAAATTAAAAGACAACTTTACGCTTCCATCTGTTAAAATTAAGACGAGCCAAATTAGCGTCGACAAGACGATTAAAAATGCTTTCGAGTTGGTGGACGGGAATATTGTTGAAGGAGTTTTAATACCCTCTAAAACAAGAATGACGGCTTGTATCTCATCTCAAGTTGGATGTAGTTTAACCTGTAAGTTTTGTGCAACAGGGAAATTAAAGCGATTAAGGAATATTAGCTTTGATGAAATCGTTGATCAAGTAGCCCATATTAAACGACAGGCTGAGGAAAACTACAACAGACCTCTTACAAATATCGTATATATGGGAATGGGAGAACCTTTGTTAAACTATAAAGGAATGATGGACTCTATTGATAAAATCACAGCTCCTGATGGATTAGCAATGTCACCAAAGCGAATTACGGTATCTACAGCTGGTATTGCTAAAATGATTATGAAACTTGGAGACGATCGTGTTAAATTTAACTTAGCCTTATCTCTTCATGCTGCAAATGATAAAAAGCGTGACCATATCATGCCTATAAATGAGCAAAACTCACTGGCATCCTTAGCAGAAGCACTAATTTACTTTCATGAAAAAACGGATTCAAGAGTTACTTTTGAATACATTGTTTTTAAAGATTTTAACGATTCGCTCGAAGATGCTTCGGAATTAGCACAGTTCTCTCGAAACATTCCTTGTAAAATAAATATCATTGAATATAATCCGATTGACGACAGCGGCGAATTTGAACAAACAACACCTGAACGATTAGATGCTTTTGTAAAGTTTCTGGAAGATCGAAACATTATTGTTAACGTAAGAAGATCGAGGGGTAAGGATATTGATGCAGCTTGCGGACAATTGGCCAACAAACATTAGAGTTTTTTTTGAAACGTAGAATTACTTTTCTCTTTCTGTTGTGTAAAGAATCAAATCGATTAAACTTTGACGCGAAGGACTTTCTGGATATTGGTTAATCATTTGAATTGCTTCTTCTCTAATTTCGTACATCTTTTTCTTTGTGTACTCAATTCCACCTGAAGCCTTTACTTTTTCGATTAACTCCGTTACTTTTTTTTGATTTTCGTTGTGATTTTTCACAACACTAATCATCCACCTTTTTTCCTTTTTAGTAGAGTTATTTAGAGCATAAATTAATGGCAACGTCATTTTACGCTCCTTTATATCAATCCCCACTGGTTTCCCAATTAAACTTACCGATGACTCATAATCGAATAAATCATCTTTAATTTGAAAAGCAACTCCAATTTTTTCTCCTAAGAGTTTTAACTTTTTAACCTCCTCCGCACTTCCTCCTGCAGATGAAGCTCCGCTGGCACAACAGGCTGCAATTAATGTTGCTGTTTTTTGACGGATTATTTCGAAATAGACTTCTTCCTTAATATCTAATCTACGGGCTTTCTCTATTTGTAAAAGTTCCCCTTCACTCATTTCTTTAGATGCCTCCGAAATAATCTCAAGAAAGTCGTAATCTTTATTTTGAGAAGCTAACTGCAGGCCTTTACTTAGTAAGAAGTCACCAACTAGTACCGCAATTTTATTTTTCCAAAGTGCATTAATTGAGAAGAAACCTCTTCTTTTATTCGCATCATCTACAACATCATCATGAACCAATGTGGCCGTATGAATCATTTCAATTAAACTTGCTGCTCTGTATGTTCTTTCAGTAACTCCACCACAAAGATTGGCAGCTAAAAAAACAAACATAGGACGCATTTGCTTGCCTTTTCGTTTAACAATGTAATGCGTGATTTTATCCAATAAAGGCGCACTCCCTTTCATCACTTCTTTAAACTTGTCTTCAAACAAGTTCATTTCGGTTGCAATTGGTGCCTTTATTGATTTTACGGATGCCATTTGACAACAAAATTAACGAAAAATTAAGTGTTATTCCGAAAATAGAAGACTTAACTACAAAGTTTATTTTTCGCTTCTGTGCTTAACAACCTTTGCTTCTGCGTAAAAAATCAATTGCTCAGCTATATTTTTACATAAATCACCTACCCGCTCTAGTTTTCGTATCGTCGAAAATAAAAACAAAGCTTGCTTAGTTGCCTCTGAATCGTTTCTTAAATAGTCAGTTATTACATCAGGAGCAGCAAGTTTAATCTCATTTAACGATTTATCTAATTTAAAGATTTTCCTTGCTAACCCAAGATCTTCTCTATCAAAAGCATCTTCTAGCATTTCCAACATTTGAAGGGCTATATCATACATTTTAGTAAACCTCAATTGCTCAAATAAATCTTTTTCGAACTTTTTATCCAGTTCTATTATGTAACTAGCGATACCTTCTGCATGATCACCTATCCTTTCAATATCTGATATCACTTTTAAAATGGCGATTACTAATCTTAAATCAGAAGCTACGGGATTGTGCAAAGCGAAAATATTTTCACAATCACGATCAATTCTTAATTCAAAATTATTCAAGTGCTTTTCCGAAATAAAAATTTCGTCTGCTAAATCTTGATCCTTATTCAAAAAAGCTTCTTTTGATTTTTGAAGCTGAATTTTTGCCATCGTAATCATTTCAACTGTTGATGATTTCAAGGCTTTTAATGTTGTTTCTAATTGTGTCATTTTCTAAAATCTAATTAGGAGGATTATCCAAATCGACCTGTAATATAATTTTCTGTTTTCTCCATACTCGGGTTGGTGAAAATCTTGTCGGTTTTATCAAACTCTATTAATTCCCCCATATAAAAAAACGCTGTATCATCGCTTACCCTAGCAGCTTGCTGCATATTGTGCGTAACAATCACAATGGTATATTTCTTCTTTAATTCATGTAGTAATTCTTCAATTTTAGATGTGCTAATGGGGTCTAATGCCGAGGTTGGTTCATCCATTAAAATGACCGAAGGCTCTACCGCTAATGTTCTAGCTATACAAAGCCTTTGCTGTTGCCCCCCCGATAAAGCCAATGCCGATTTTTTGAGCTGATCTTTAACCTCATCCCACAATGCAACTTGTTTTAACGAATTAATCACGCGCTCTTCAATAAACGCTTTATCTGTAATTCCCTGAATTTTTAATCCGAAGGCTACATTATCATAAATAGATTTCGGAAATGGATTTGGTTTCTGAAAAACCATTCCAACTTCTTTTCTTAATTCTTCAACCTTAACCGATTTACGATATATCTTTTCTCCATTAATTTCAATCTCACCTCTTAAAGCAAAACCTTCAACGTAATCATTCATTCGATTAAGTACTCTTAAGAATGTGGACTTACCACAACCTGACGGTCCGATAAAAGCAGTTACAGAGTTCTCCTTGATCTTCATGTCAATATTTTTAATAGCTTGGAATTCACCATAAAATACATCCACATTTCTCGCCTCCAACATTATTTTTTTTTCGCTCATTACCACTTAATTTTTTTCTGCCATCTATTTCTTAAATAAACAGCAAATCCATTCATAACTAATGTAATCATCAACAATACTATTATTCCTGCAGCAGCATTTACTTTCATTGCTTCTCTCGCATCTGGCATCCAAGTATATATTTGCATTGGGATTACCGTGTATTCTGATAATACTCCATCTGGAGCGTCATAAATATACGCGGCAGCTCCTACCACAATTAAAGGAGCCGTTTCTCCAATTGCTCTGGATAAGGCTAAAATTACGCCCGTTAAAACGCCACCTATTGAAGAGGGTAAAACTTGCGTCCAAATGGTTTGCCATTTAGTGGCTCCTAAAGCATAAGCAGCTTGTTTTATCGAATCGGGAACCGCCTTTATTGCTTCTCGTGTTGCTACAATTACAATTGGCAAAACCAATAGAGATAGTGTTAAAGCTCCAGCTAGAACAGACTTACCTAACCCCATTATTCGCACAAAAACTTCTAATCCTAACAACCCATAAATAATTGAAGGCACTCCTGCTAAATTTGAAATATTTATTTCCAGCAACGTTGAAACCCAATTTTTTTCACTGTATTCTTCTAAATAAATTCCGGCTCCAACTCCCAAAGGGATCGAAATAGATGCTGTTAAAAATAAAATCCAAAGCGTCCCCAATAATGCAGGAAATATCCCTGATGTTTCTGGTTTTAACCCGGAAGGAGAATTGGTAAAGAATGTAGTGTCGATTCTTGAAACCCCTTGCATGAATATATCAGTCATAAAAACAACTAATAGTACAATTCCAATTAATGTGGAAATAATACCCCAGTATTCAAATAACTTATCTTTAATTCTATTTTTTGTAGCTACACTAATCATACTTCTCTTGGTATTTCTTTTTAATGAAATAACTGATGTTATTCAACATAAACGTGAACAAAAACAAAGTGATTCCAGCTGCAAAAAGTGATTTATATTCAATCGACCCATGCTCAACATCACCAGTTGTTACTTGCACAATAAAAGAAGTTATGGTTGCAATAGTCTCTGTAGGATCTAATGTTAATGTTGGTTTTTGTCCTGCGGCAATAGCAACAATCATGGTTTCTCCAATCGCTCTTGATATTGCTAAAATAATGGAGACAATAATTCCTGAAGATGCTGCTGGAATTGTTACTTTAAAGGCAGTTTGTAATCGAGTTGTTCCCATTCCATATGCTGCTTCTCTTAACGATTTAGGCACTGCATATAATGCATCTTCACTAATGGACGAGATATATGGAATGATCATAATTCCCATTACTAGTCCTGCCGACAAAGCATTAAAGGAATCTATGTCAATAAACTGTTTTAGAAATGGAGTAACGACTGTTAATGCAAAAAAACCATAAACAATCGTAGGTACTGCCGCCAATAACTCCAAGGCAGGTTTTATTCTTTTTCGAAATCCTTTGGGCGCAAACTCGTTTAAATAGATAGCAATGCTTAACCCTATAGGAATGGCAACGCCAACAGCAATAACTGTTGTTAAAAATGTACCCGCTAATAAGGAGCCTATACCAAAATGCTTATCCTTAAACATCGGTGTCCATTTCTTATCGGTAATAAAATCTACAAATGATACTTCTTGAAAGAATTCAAAAGTATCTAAAAGAAGTACTAATATTATTCCTACAGTGATTAAGACAGAAATTGATGCACACAAGAACAGCAATTTCTCTATGATCATTTCTTTAACCTTCATACCAAAAATGATCTAATTTATTAATTAAAAATACCGGAGTACTTAAAACAGCACCCCGGTAACTTCTGTTGATTATTTCGAAGTGGTAAAATCTTCGAACTTTTTAAGAGATTCTTCATAATCTGATGCTGGTAGTGGTACATAACCCACAATTTGAGCTACCTCTCCTGCATTTTTAAGGTAAAACCGAACGAATGAGGCTACCTCAGATTTTACTGCAGACTGCTTTGATACATATATAAATAATGGTCTTGATAATGGAGCGTAAGTTCCAGTTTTAACTGTTTCCATATTGGGCTTCACACCATTTACAGCAACTAATTTCAACTTGTCTTTATTCGCTTCATAGTATGCTAAACCAAAGAATCCTAGTGCGTTTTGATCTCCTGCGATACCTTGAACTAGCACGTCGTCGTCTTCGGATGGCGAATAATCTGAACGAATAGCTCCTGATTCTCCAACGATTGCTTCTGTGAAGTAATCGAACGTTCCTGATGCTGTCCCAGGACCAAATAATGCAATTTCTTCACTTGGCCAGCCCTCACGAATATCTGCCCAAGTTTTAATTACACCTTCTGCAGCTGGCTCCCACAACTTCTTTAAATCAGCTGATGATAAACTATCAGCCCAAGTATTTTCTTTGTTAACCAAAACAGCCAATCCATCATAAGCAACTTCAAGTTGTAAGTATTCAACTCCAGCCTCTTTACATTTTTTAACTTCTTTTGCTTTAATCGGTCGAGATGCGTCAGATACTTCAATTTCTCTTGAAGAGAACATTTTAAATCCTGATCCCGACCCTGATTTATTAACAATTACTTTAACCTTAGGTTCTTCTCCTCTAAATAATTCAGCTATACCTCCCGAAATAGGGAATACTGTACTTGAACCATCTATTCTAATTTTTCCTGTTAACTCTTTTGCAGAATCAGCTGGCTGAACTCCACCTTCCTGTACATCTAATTTTGTGTTTTCTCCACCACATGATGAAAGTAAAACCCCTGCAAATGCAATTGATGCTAATTTTCTTGTTATTTTCATTTCTATTTATCTTATGACACAAATGTCTAATTTGAATGTTAATTAAAAGTTAACCTAAGTTTAACCTTTGATTAAGTAATCATGAAATAAATTGGAAATCCTTAAGATAGTTTTAACGTAAAAGAGAAAGTAGAGCCTTTCCCAATAATACTTTTAACATTAAGCGTTTGATCGTGCGCTTCCACGATGTGTTTAACAATAGAAAGACCCAAACCAGAACCACCTAGCTTTCTTCCTCCACTTTTATCAACTCTATAAAAGCGTTCGAAAATTCGTGATAAATCGTCTTCTGAAATCCCTAATCCGTCATCCGTAACCTCAATAAGTAAATACTCTTCACTCATTCGATTAATATCAATAGAAACACTTCCGCTGTTTTTCCCATATTTAATGGCATTTACAACCAAGTTTGAAATAACCTGAAAAATCTTCCCTCGATCGGCGTCTATGAATATTTGATACTTAGGGAAGCCAATTGTATTCAGAGAAATATTCCTTTTTTTAGCTGATAATTCTAATGAATCATAAACCTCATGACATAATTGAACAACATCAAAGGTTTCTACTTCAAGTGGAAATTCACCAGTATCAAGCTTAGTAATCAAATCTAAGCTGTCCAACAAACCAATTATTCGTTCAATACTTCTATCCGCTCTTACCAAGTAGTCTCTATTGATTCTTTTGTCTTCTAAACCTCCATCCAAAAGAGTTAGTACATAGCCCTGAATTGTGAAAATTGGTGTTTTTAATTCATGGGCGATATTTCCAACGTATTCTCTTCTAAATTGTTGCTGCAGTGTTAATTCCTCGACCTCTTCTTCTTTCTGCTCCAAAAAGGTATTTACCTTGTAATCTAACTCTTCAAAAGGGTCTTCCGAAATTTTTAACGCTTTTTGATCGTAACTTATATTTAAAACTTTGTTAAACAGAGTTTTTATTCTTTTGTAAATGAATTTTTTTAAAATGGATTGGGTAATAATGAATAATAATACACTGGCGGAAAATGCACCTAAAAAGAGCTTCCATATTGCTTTTTCAGAAAAAAAGAGCAACAAAGAAAATGTAAAAACAAAACTTGTTCCGCTAATTATAAAGATGGTATTTAAAGGCTTTTTAAACATTAACTAGGTAAGATAAATTTGTAACCTACTCCCTTAACAGTTTCAAAACATGCATCTCCAAATTTCTCTCTTAATTTTCGAATGTGAACGTCAATCGTTCTGTCACCAACAATTACATCTGTTCCCCAAACTTTATTCATGATAATGTTTCGTTCAAAAACTTTCCCTGGAATAGAAAACAACAATCCAAACAATTCCATTTCCTTGCGAGGTAAAACTAATTTCTGATCCCCCTTTAGTACCACGTATCTAGACCAATCAATCGTAAATTCTCCGTGAGTCACTAATTTACCCGTTTCTTCTTTTTTTATTCCTCGTCGTAAAATAGCTTTAATTCTACTTAATAAAACACGAGGCCTGACGGGCTTACTTATGTAATCGTCGGCTCCTGCCTCTAAACCTGAAATTTCAGAATAATCTTCTGATCGAGCAGTTAAAAACAAAATTTTAGGGTCATTAATAGATACGTCTTTCTTTATCTGATAACAAGTTTCAATACCATCTAATTCGGGCATCATAACATCAAGAATAATCAAATCCGGTTTGAAAGAATTATTCAAAGCGATTGCATCCTTTCCATTGTTTGTCTTTTCGACCTTAAAACCTTCGTTTATCAAGTTGTAACCAACAAATTCTAAAATATCCGGCTCATCATCAACAATCAAAATTCTTACCTCATCCATATTGAATATATTCTTGTTGAAAGTTAAGTAAACCCTTCAGTAAAAACAAAAGGGGGAATAGGTATAACACTTAAGCCTTCATAACTTAACGTTAAGGTAACTTATTTGTTACTTTCTTTTAACAGTCTACTTTTTTTCGCAATGTTTTATATTCTCTGTAAATTCTCTTCCTGCAGCATATTCTTAAGGTAGACTGGACCTCTTCTTTAAATTTATTTTCAGTCAGGTATAATTTAATCAGGTACCTTAGTGTGATTTTGGAGATTGGAGTGTTAAAAACAGACTCTATTAACAAGCTGCAGTGTTGAAAAACATCATATCCTAAAAATTAAAAAAGGGTGAAGTTGACTTATCAACTTCACCCTTTTTTTTTCAAATAAGTATTAATTAAAATGCTAATTCAAATTGTAATCTATAAATCAAATCGTTTTCCCATTTCCCAGATCCTACCATGGTTTCAGCCAATGTAACATCAGACTGAACCTTTAGGTAATGTCCAACAACATATTTTGACACTCCTATTGTGTATTGATTTTGACGACTTAAACCTCCATTAGTATTTGAAAAAGGAATGTAAGTAGAATATCTTCCAGATAATTCAACATTGTTACTAAACAAATAACCTCCTTGTAAATTAACACCTTCACC
>TARA_B110000093_G_scaffold105998_2_pt1 | contig 42535 bp, 43 predicted proteins | sample TARA_B110000093 | Tara Oceans TARA_B110000093 (sample SAMEA4397390) | marine metagenome | biome: Polar Biome; feature: [MIX] marine epipelagic wind mixed layer (ENVO:01000061); material: water (ENVO:00002006), including particulate matter (ENVO:01000060) such as... | depth 10-100 m | reverse complement strand
GGTGAGCCTGGCGTGTTTCATCTTTTTGGATTGGGCCAAGTAACCCCCAGAAAATACGGTAGCTTGCAACGAAAAAATCCTAAACACACCAAGGCGCTTTAATCTGAGACGACCTGCCGGTTGCAGCTGTCAAATCGTGAACCGCAATCTGGGGGCCTCAGTTGTAGAGTTTTGGCATCAGAATAAATAGTTTAGATCACTAAAAAGCTATAGCATCGACGCAACGGTGAAACCTAAGTGAAACCTTTAAAGGCAATACTGCGCCCCACAGACGATCAAAAAACTTCTAAGCCGTTGAAAAAATTGGTGAGCCCGTCCGGGCTCGAACCGGAGACCTACTGATTAAAAGTCAGTTGCTCTACCAACTGAGCTACAGGCCCACTAGGCGGGTTACTAGAAAGAGTTGGCGGTAGGGTCAAGCCTATAATTTCAACTTTATTTGCTACTTGCTGGATTCAACCGCCAAGCACGGTTATATGGCCTAAATGCAGGTAAAAAATAACATTCTTTTTCCGTTCATGAAAATGCATGGACTTGGTAACGACTTCGTTGTTGTCGATGCGCGTGCGCAATCACTTGAAATGACAGAATCATTGGCCCGCGCTTTGGGCGACCGCCATCGTGGAGTGGGCTTTGATCAGCTTGCTATAATTTCGAGGAACCATAGCATCGCTGATGCATACCTTACATTTTATAACTCAGACGGATCCACAGCTGGTGCTTGCGGAAACGCAACACGTTGCATCGCGCGGTACCTGATGAACGAAACAGGCGATCAGTCGCTTTCCCTAGAAACCGAGCATGGAATTCTACACGCTAGGGACATGGGTGATCAAATCACTTCAGTCAACATGGGGCATCCGGTTCTGAGCTCGCAGGACATTCCGTTGTCTCAAGATATCGATACGCTTGAGTTACCGATCGATGGCGCACCAACCGCAACAGGTATGGGTAATCCACATTGTACGTTCTTCGTTGATGACATCGGAGCCATTGATCTTGAAACTCAAGGAACCCTTGTTGAGCATCATCCGCTCTACCCCGAACGTACAAATGTACAATTCGCCCAAGTCGTTGGCACCGATCACATCCGCATGCGTGTATGGGAACGCGGCGTGGGTGTTACACTCGCCTCGGGCTCTTCCTCTTGCGCAACTGCAGTCGCTGCTGTCAGGCGTGGCCTAACGGGGCGTAAAGTGCGCATAGACCTTGACGGTGGCACATTGCACATTGATTGGCGCGACGATGGCGTATGGATGACCGGTGGTACAATGCACGTCTTTTCTGGAACGCTGACACAAAGTTTCTTGGACTCCTTACAATGACCTCCCCCAAATTCTCAAATCACGGTTGCCGGCTGAATGCATATGAAACCGAGGCGATGAAGGAACTGGCTGAAACCGCTGGCCTTCAAAACGCTGTGGTCATCAACACCTGTGCTGTTACAGCTGAGGCCGTGCGCAAGGCCCGTCAGGACATTCGTAAGCTACGCCGCGAGAACCCTGACGCCCGACTAATCGTAACGGGCTGTGCGGCCCAGACAGAACCTGAGACCTTCACAGCAATGGACGAAGTCGATGCTGTGATCGGCAATACCGAAAAGATGATGGGCGACACCTGGAAAGGCTTAGCTGCTGACTTCATCGGAGAGACAGAGGCGGTACAAGTTGACGATATTATGTCCGTCACAGAAACAGCTGGACACCTCATCGACGGTTTTGGCACTCGCAGTCGCGCCTATGTCCAGGTTCAGAACGGATGTGACCACCGCTGTACGTTCTGCATTATTCCATACGGCCGCGGCAACTCGCGCTCTGTGCCAGCAGGCGTAGTTGTTGATCAGATCAAGCGTTTAGTCGACAAAGGCTTCAACGAAGTTGTTTTAACAGGTGTAGACCTGACCAGTTGGGGTGCAGACCTTCCCGCCGCACCAAAGCTTGGCGACTTGGTTATGCGTATTCTGCGTTTGGTCCCTGACCTTCCACGACTGCGTATTAGTTCGATCGACAGCATTGAAGTTGACGAAAACCTTATGGAGGCAATCGCAACTGAACCGCGTTTGATGCCGCACCTACATCTCTCGTTGCAGCACGGCGACGACATGATCCTTAAGAGGATGAAGCGCCGCCATTTGCGCGATGATGCAATCCAGTTTGCCCAAGAAGCGAAAAAACTACGTCCAGATATGACATTTGGTGCAGACATCATCGCAGGCTTCCCCACAGAGACCGAAGAAATGTTTGCAAACTCACTTGCGCTGGTCACAGAGTGCGATCTGACGTGGCTGCATGTGTTCCCTTATTCGCCACGCCCCGGCACGCCAGCTGCGCGGATGCCGCAGGTTAATGGGAAAGCTATCAAAATACGTGCAGCGGCATTGCGTGAAGCGGGCAAAACACAAGTACAGCGCCATTTACAGGCTCAGGTTGGGAAAACTCATCAAATATTGATGGAGAACCCGAACATGGGCCGTACAGAACAATTTACCGAGGTATCGTTCGCCAAGCCGCAAACCGAAGGCCAGATCTTTAAGGCAATTATATTGGCGGTACAGGACAAACAATTAATAGCTTAAAGCGACCCATATCCATTCCAAAGAAAAAGGCCCTGCACCGTCGCCAGTGCAGGGCCTTTTGGATTCTAAAGGAAGCTAACTTAGTGCTTCTTTTTATGAGGTGCCCAAAGCTTCTTATTGGTCATGTACAAAAGTACAGACAACAAGGTCAGCAGAAGAACACCAACAACACCAGCTTGCTTACGCGCCATCATTTTTGGTTCCGCTGTCCACATCAAGAATGCTGAAACGTCAGCAGCGATGTGGTGCAAGTCATTGTTGTGGCCATCAGCAAATTCTACATCCTCACCATAAAGCGGTGGTGCCATAGCGATCCAGCCGCCTGGAAATGCCGTGTTTTCATAGAACGTCACACCCGCCTGCTCTTTTTCTTCACCCGTATAACCAGTCAAGATTGAAGCGATATATTCAGTACCACCGATGCCTTTTACGAATTGGTTAATTCCCAAGCCGTAAGGGCCGTGGAAACCAGCGCGTGCTTTCGCCATTAGGCTAAGGTCAGGTGCATTTTCCAACGCAGACTCTGGGAAGAAGTCAGAGGGCTTACGAGGTACATCTTCGTCCAAAGCGGCATCATAGATGTCGAACTGTGCTGCATAAGCGCGAACTTGATCCTCTGGCAGATGTGGTCCGCCTTCATCCGCAAGTGTGCGGATCGGAACGAATTTCAAACCGTGACAGGCAGAACAAACTTCAGTGTAGACTTGCAAGCCGCGTTGCAACTGATTCTGATCGAAAGTACCAAATGGCCCCTCAAATGAGAAATCAAAGTCTTCGATATGACCTTCACCGCCTGCGGCGAAAGCGCCTGTGGCCAGCGTAATCGCTGCCACAGTGCTGATTGCGAGTTTTTTGAACATGCGCATCTTCCTCTTATCCCGCAGACTTGTCTGCGTCGCCACCATAATGGGCGGCAAAGTCTTCTTCGATGGTCGCAGGTTGCGCGTCCGGCTTCTCGATCACACCCAATAGTGGGAGAATAACCAAGAAGTAGGCGAACCAATACGCTGATGCAATCAATGAGAAGCTAGCATATGGCTCTTCAGCAGGCATCGCACCAAGCCAAATCAGGGCAAAGAAATCGATGACCAAAAGCGCAAACCACCATTTGAACATTGGACGGAAACGACCAGAACGAACTGATGATGTATCCAACCATGGCACAAGCGCCATAACTGCAATCGCACCAAACATCGCCAGAACACCAAAGAACTTAGCGTCGACAATCCCACCGGTCACGAATGACGCAATTTGAACAACCCACACTTCAGAAGTGAAGGCGCGCAAGATCGCGTAGAACGGCAAGAAGTACCATTCTGGAACGATGTGTGCAGGTGTAGATAGCGCATTTGCTTCGATGTAGTTGTCCGGGTGACCCAGATAGTTTGGCATGAAGCCAACAACAGCAAAGAATATGACCAAGATCACAGCCAGCGCGAACAAGTCTTTGATCACGAAGTATGGCCAAAATGGTAGCGTGTCTTTTTCAGCTTCTTCTTTTGAACCACGACGAACTTCAACACCCGTTGGGTTGTTGTTGCCAGTAGTGTGGAACGCCCAGATGTGAAGGATGACAAGGCCAGCAATCACGAAGGGCAGCAAGTAGTGCAAGCTGAAGAAACGGTTCAGTGTTGCGTTATCGACGGCTGGACCGCCCAATAGCAACGTTTGAATGCTTTCACCGATGAACGGGATTGCGCCAAACAAACCGGTAATAACAGTTGCACCCCAGAATGACATTTGACCCCAAGGCAAAACGTAGCCCATAAAGGCGGTCGCCATCATCAGAAGGTAGATCAACATACCAATAATCCACGTAACTTCACGTGGTGCTTTGTATGAACCATAATATAAGCTACGGAAAATGTGGGCATATACAGCGACAAAGAACAGAGATGCGCCGTTAGCATGCATATAACGCAGCATGTAGCCGCCATTCACGTCACGCATGATATGCTCAACAGAAGCGAATGCGTTGTCGACATGCGGTGTATAGTGCATCGCCAAAACTATACCTGTTACGATTTGCAATACCAGACAGAACGTCAGAACTATTCCCCAGATCCACATCCAGTTAAGGTTCTTCGGTGTCGGTGCCGTCAATGTTGCATACATCAAACCAACGATAGGCAACCGGCTATGCAGCCATTTTTCGCCTTTGGTCTTTGGTTCGTAATGGTCGTGAGGAATTCCACCCATTGCGTCTCTCCCTTAACCTAGTTTGATCGTGGAATCATCCACGAAGACAGCCGGTGGAACCGGCAAGTTTGTCGGTGCTGGACCCTTACGGATACGGCCAGCCGTGTCATAGTGCGAACCGTGGCATGGGCAGAACCAACCACCGAAGTCACCAGCATCGCCCAAAGGCACACAGCCAAGATGCGTACACACGCCCATCATGACCAACCATTCACCGTCCTCAGACAATGAACGGTTTGCGTCAGAAGCGTCTACTTCACCTAAGTTCTCGTTGCGCGCGATAGGATCAGCCAAGTCGGCCAAATCTACTGAGCGTGCTTCTGCGATCTCTTCTTCCGTGCGACGACGAATGAACACAGGCTTGCCCAACCATTTAACGGTAAGCTGCGTGCCGGGTTCAATGTCCCCAACAGGGACAAAGATCGACGCGAGCGCACGCACGTCTGCGGACGGGTTCATCTGATTGACTAGCGGCCATACGGCTGCACCTGCGGCTACGGCACCTGTACCTGCTGTGGCATAGTACAGGAAATCCCGGCGGGTGCCTGCGTGTTCATCTGAGTGTGACACGTGGGTTTCTCCAATTTTTCCGGCCCTCTTGGGGCCAATAGACACATCGGGCGCGTCTAAGACGCACCTTTGCTGGCCGCTATGTAACGAGGGAGTGAGGGTGCGTCTAGGCACATCAGTGACGCATCTGGTCGCAGTTGCCCAATCTGATGCAGAAATGACCTTAAAACCAAGCACTTCACTAACTGATCAGAAGGTTTTGGGTCTAAAATAAGATTTCCAACCCACCCATCCTAGCGAATCAAAATTCGTGACCTAAGCTACAGGTGGTGCCGACGCTTGCATCGACTCGCGATTTTCAAAGCCCTCATACCAGGCGGCCAAAGCATCATTACCTTTTCGCCAACCGCGCGCATCATGACGGAAGTCCAGATAAGACAGTGCACAAGCAACGGAAATTTGCCCCATATCCAAAGGTCCATTTAAATGGCTCATCCAACGTGTGTTAATTGCGTTGCACCCACCAATGACTTTGGACCATTGCGCATCCGTCCAGCCATCCCACTGCTTTTCTTTAGGGCGAACACGGCCCTCATAGGTAATAGAAACAGCTGCATCCAGAATCCCATCGGCAGTTGCCTCGAGCGTTAGGGTTTCCCACTTCCTTGCCCCGGATGGATATAATTTGTCTCCCGCCCTTACATCTAAGAATGCGCATATGACTCGACTGTCATAAAGCGTGGGTCCGTCATTACGTTCCAATGCTGGGATCTTCGCCAACGGGTTTTTTGCAAGCAGACCGTCCATCGGTGCAATTGGTGTAGTCGTCACCGGAACAATTTCGACGTCATCAAGCTGACCAGTTTCGAAAAGTAAAACCATGACTTTTCGAACGAATGGCGACATCGGGCTGTGGTAAAGTTTCATGTGTAACTCCAAAGTTGTGGTTCCAGCGACAAAGACCTCACCAACGAGGCAAAAAATCTAGAAAAAATTTAATTAAAGTCGCTGTTATTTAGCACCGCGCATAAGTTCCGCAAGAGTATGTATATCTGTACCCAAACCATATGCAGCAACGCCATCTGCTGCACGCATCCGCACTGGATCAGGTTTATTCTGACTTAATTTCCATGTCCCATCCACACCTGTGACTTGCATTCGGCACGGCACGATTTGCTGCATCATCGCATCCAAAACATCAGGCGTCATCTTTGCCACGCGCCAAGGCTCTTTCGGGCGCAATTGCTCTTCAAAAAACGATGTCTGCCTATCTAACAATTCACGTATTTCTTCTTGGGGTCGCAGCTCCAAAATACCCGTTAGGTGGACGGCAACATAGTTCCATGTGGGCACTTGATCATCGACCTCATACCAATCTGGAGAGATGTAGCTATCACCACCTGAAATCGCGATCCTTACCTTCAGCGGTGTTGTCAGCATACGCGCAATTGGATTGGAGCGTACCAAATGCAAATCAAGTGTTTCGCCTGCTTCTGACAAAACAAATGGAATATGCGAAATTACAGGCCCTTCTTCGCCGCTCACTGCCAGCACACCAAAGGCGCGTTTGCGTGCAAAATCGAGATTACGCTGTGCATCAGCTGTGTGATAAACTTGATTTGGGTGCATCTGTTAATCCTTAGCAATCCAATTTTGATATTGCAGAGCCGTACAAACATTGGCAACAGTGCAGATATTCTCAGGGCGGGGCGAGATTCCCCACCGGCGGTATGTGGACATGATCCACGAGCCCGCGAGCGCCTCGATCATCGAGGGTCAAGCAGATCTGGTGAAAAACCAGAGCCGACGGTCATAGTCCGGATGAAAGAGAATGTGCGTGTAACGTCCCAATTTTAGGGGCGAAACATTGCATGTAATCGCCTTGGGTGCTGTGTCGAACCAAAAGGAGATTACTATGACACCCACCCGATACGCCTTTGTAAAAGCGCAGTGGCACGCTGACATTGTTGATCGTGCGTTAGACGGATTTTCCAAAATTATTCCAATGGAACAGATTGATGTCATCGATGTGCCCGGCGCATTTGAAATGCCATTGATCGCGCGTGATCTTGCGCAGACGGGCAAATACACAGCTGTGATTTGCGCAGCCTTCGTCGTTGATGGTGGCATCTATCGCCATGATTTCGTCGCCTCGGCTGTGATTGATGGGTTAATGCGTGCCAGCCTAGATACTGGTGTGCCTGTTCTATCAGTCTCACTCACGCCACATAACTACCAAGAGACCGACCATCACAACACGATTTACCGCGATCAGTTTGTGACCAAAGGGCATGAAGCCGCACAAGCCGCCCTTAGCATCGTCAAAGCACGCGAAACCATCTAACCCAAATACGCTTTCAACGCAGGCGGCGGATTGTCGAATAATCCAGCTGTCGCCTGCGGACCATGCGCCACACCGTCAGCGACAAACACAACGCTATCAGCAATGCGCCGCGCGTCTTCAGGTGCATGTGTTACCATCATGATACCCGCGTTCGTTTCGTCGGCAACCTCAGCGACCAAGTCCAACATCTCTGCTCGCAACGCGGGACCAAGGGCTGCAAAGGGTTCATCCAAAATCATCCATGTTTTGGATTGAACCAAAGCCCGTGCTAGCGCTGCTCTGCTTTGTTGGCCGCCAGACAGTTCGCTTGGCTTGCGCGACCCGAAGTTAGTCAAGCCCACGCGCTGAAGAGCTTTATGCACCTGAGCTGTCTCATCACTCGTCAAACGCAAAGCAGGACAAATCCCCAGACCTACATTTTGTGCGATCGTTAAATGAGGGAAAAGATTGTTGTCTTGGAACAGAATCGCCATATCGCGCGCATCTGGTTGCGCATTTGTGATGTCACGTCCCGCCAGTATCAACTGCCCAGTTCTAAGGTCAATAAAGCCACATATCGCACCAACTAATGTCGACTTACCCGCACCTGATGGTCCAACAACGGCAACTTTTTGACCTGCAGTAACGTCGAAATGCGCACCTAAGTTGAAAGAACCTTGGACAATTTCGATTTTATTTAGCGATAGCATTGCGCCGCCCCCAGTAATCCATGATCCAGAACAGGCCAAAGGCCAGAACCAGCAGTATCAACGCAGCTCCTGCTGCCGCATCTGTGCGATAACTGCCCATCAGACGATACATCTGTAGCGGTAATGTCGAGCGATCAGGGTCACCAAACAACGCGATCACACCTAAATCACCAACGGAAAGTGCTGCCGCTAAGCCCGCCGCAAAGCCAATCTGTGGCCTCGAGCGTGGCCATAAAACACATCGCCACATCGCAAACCCAGAAATGCCCAGCGCAGCGCTTAAACGCCCATATGTTTGAAGTGTCTCACGGATCGAAGGCACTAAAATGCGCAACGCAAAAGGCAAAGCCATCATTGCATTAACCGCGATAGTAACGAGTAAGGCCCAATCTGTTGGATTCGCGTACGGATAGATCAAAATGAACCAACCAGTGCCAATCATCAGTGGTGAAACCGAGAGGCCCAACGAACCAATCACCTCAACGCTTCCGTTTCTAGACGTGGCAATCCATCCTGCCATTGGTAATGCGGTTCCAAGAAGAACCAAAACTGAGATCAAGGCGACCCAAAGTGACGTCCATGCTGACAACCAAACAATAAGGGGAACCTCAAGCAATCCCCGCAAACCAGAAATCAAAATCGCAAACAGTGGCAGGGTCAAAAAACTAGCCGCGACAAATATGAATGCACTATCCAAAAACCTCGCCCCGCGCCCTTGCCCATCCCAACGCCTTTGCATGCGGTCCATGCCACCACCGAAACTAATTGAGGGCACCAACCAAAAGACCAGCACCGCCGCACCGCCAGCCACAAACAGCTGGACCAAAGATAACAACGCGGCACGCCCCAAATTAAAGTCAAAACGAAACGCCTGATAAACTGCCAGTTCGATCGTAGTTGCGCGTGGCCCGCCACCCAACGTCAATGCAACCGCAAAACTGGTAAGGCAGATTACAAAGATCAAAGCAAAAGTGCCCGGTAAAATTCGCAACAGAAGCGGCAATTCGATTAGGCGAAACATCATCCCCGGCCCGATGCCCAGCTGGGCAGATAAACGAAAGCGTTCTGCTGGAACACCTTGCCAACCTTGCACCAGCAACCTGATAGCAAGTGGAAGATTAAAGAACACATGGGCAAGAACGACGCCTTGCAAGCCGTAGATCGATATTTTGGTAATCCCAAGCATCGCCAAGATATCATTTAAAACACCAGAGCGACCAAAAATGGCCAGCAATCCAAGCATTGCGACGATAACGGGTAAGATGAATGGAGCACCTAATAAGGTAATTAGAAAGGTCCGTCCCCAAAACCTTCTGCGAGCGAGAGCGCGGGCAACGGGAACCGCCAGCACACAAGAGAGAAACGCAGACAGCAACGATTGTAAAATAGTAAAACGGATCGCTTGCCACTCAGCAGGACCAAGCCCACTGACTGAATCAACCCGAAGGCCAATTCCAACAAACGCCAGCAGAACCGCCACGACTATAAACGTAGCCGCGGCAATCCCTGTAACGTTGTTTATTGGCTTAGCGTTGCGCGCCATGTCTCAATGGCCTTTTCTTGAACCGCTTTGGATTCTTCTTCGGAGTAGAAAAGTACCTTCTCTGGCAGTGGCAATTGCGCCCAACCCTCAGGCCATTGGTCTGTTGGCAATGCAGAAGGCAATGACCAGTTGGCCGTTGGGATAACCGTTTGGAAGTCTTCGCTCATGACATACGACATGAATGCGTCTACCAATTCAGGCTGATCTGTTCCCGCGATCTTCCCAACCGTCTCAACCATGAAGTAGTGACCCTCTGGGAAGATTGCAGCCTTTTTAGTGAAGTCGTCCTCAGCAAACATATGGTATGCTGGCGACGTGGTGTAGCTAAGAACCATATCAGCTTCGCCATCCGTGAACAGGCCATAGCTAGAAGACCAATCTTTGGTCACTGTTAGGATTTTTGGAGCAAGTTGCGCCCAAACTTTGGCTGAATTTTCACCATAAACTGAATCCACCCACAGAACCAAAGCCAAACCAGATAGCGATGTACGTGGATCCTGGATTACGATTTTAACGTCGTCTGGCATTGCTAACAGCGCATCAAAGCTAGCTGGGGGCGTCTCCATTGTCGTTTCGTTATAGATGAACGCTGTGTGACCATAATTGAACGGCAGGAACGTTTCGTCCGTCCATGCAATCGGTAAAGTCAACGCAGTGTTGTCTTGGCCATGTGGCGCAAACAATTCAGTGGCGCGGGCCTTCGCCGTAACGTCTGACGTCAGACCAATTACAACGTCGGCCTTGGTACGCGCACCCTCCAGCAACAGACGTGGAACTAAATCACCCGTTGAGAATTGCAGATCACATTCACAAATCTCTTCAAAGCTTTTTTCTATAACAGGGCCGGGGCCCCATTCTGAGGTGAAATAGTCACCTGCGTAAACAGTTAGTATGGGCGTCTCGGCAAAAGCCGAGGTTGCAGTCAGTACGCCCGCTGCAAATGTAGAATACTTCATGGCACTCTCCTTTTGCGGCGATAGGGAAAAGGGGGCTTTTGTGCCGTTACCTTCCCTCCGCCGGTGTTAGCCGGTTCAGGTTCAATGGGTCCGCACAGTGGCATCTCAGCTATTTAAAGCACCCCAAGGTAATCCCTGGATAGAGGGTCGCCATCACTGTCGCAAGGCGAAACCACTTGAGGCGACAAGCCGTCGCAGTTAGAACCCACCCAAAGGATGTCGTGCCTACTAAGCAAGCAGGGGAAACCGCTTATGTCTTACAATACCTTCGGCCACATGTTCCGCGTCACTACCTGGGGCGAAAGCCACGGCCCAGCGATCGGGGCAACAGTTGATGGCTGTCCACCGAATGTCCCAGTTACCTCTGAGATGCTTCAAGTGTGGCTCGACATGCGCAAGCCCGGTACAGGCAAAAACGTTACTCAACGCAAGGAAGCTGATGAGGTTAAAATTCTCTCTGGAGTATTTGAAGGTAAGACAACCGGCACCCCAATCCAATTGTTGATCGAAAACACTGACCAGCGTTCCAAAGATTATGGCGACATCGTTGAAAAATTCCGCCCCGGTCACGCCGACATTTCTTATTGGATCAAATACGGCATTCGCGATTATCGTGGTGGTGGCCGTTCTTCCGCCCGCGAAACTGCGAGCCGCGTTGCTGCAGGTGGGATCGCACGCGAAGCGATTAAGTTGTTAGCACCTGATTTAAAGATCACAGGCTACATGGTTCAAATGGGTGAAAAGCACTTGGACCGATCCGAATTTGATTGGGATGCTATTGATCAAAATCCATTTTGGGTTCCAAGCACATCGGCCGCTTCCGAATGGGAAACCTACCTAGACGGCATTCGCAAATCCCAAAACAGTGTTGGTGCTGTTATCGAAGTGACAGCGCGTAATGTCCCAGCAGGCCTGGGCGCGCCGATTTATGCTAAGCTAGATACCGATCTTGCGGCTGCCATGATGTCGATCAACGCCGTAAAGGCTGTGGAAATCGGTGAAGGCATGGCTGCAGCCACTTTGATGGGAACGGAAAACGCTGATGAAATTAGAATGGGTCCAGACGGTCCTGTCTTCTCAGACAACCACGCTGGCGGTATCCTTGGTGGTATCTCCACCGGCCAAGATGTTGTAATCCGTTTTGCAGTCAAACCTACCTCGTCGATTACGACACCACGCAAAACGATTACCAAGTCAGGTGAAGAAACCAATATCATCACCAAAGGGCGTCATGATCCATGCGTTGGTATCCGTGCGGTGCCTGTTGGTGAGGCAATGATGGCCTGTGTCATCTTGGATCATATCCTGATGCATCGTGGTCAAGTTGGTAAGAACCAAGGACAAATTGGTTGAGACCAAAGCCCCAACGACAGCCCACGTTACGATACTCTAGATAATCTAAGCTTGCGCCTTTGAATCAAAAAGCGCAGCTAAAGGTATGGAAAAACCCCGCACAGACCACAGACCCATTTTAGCTATCAGCCTAAAAATCACAGCCGTGCTTTTGTTTGTTGTTATGGCCGGCATGGTCAAGGAAGCGACTCAGGAAGTCCCTGTTGGTCAGGCGGTTTTCTTTCGGTCACTAATGCCGATCCCAATCATTCTGCTGTGGCTTCGGTTTCGTGGGGAATTGCGTACTGGGCTGGTGGCAAACAATATCTGGGGCCATGTTTGGCGGGGGCTATTTGGCTCTAGTGCAATGTTCCTAACATTTGCAGGGCTATCTTTGATCCCACTACCCGAAGCAACCGCGATCGGGTATGCTACACCGATGTTCACCGTGATCCTTGCCATCTTTCTACTTGGCGAGCGCGTTGGAATTTATCGTTTGTCAGCAGTTTTCTTAGGGTTGATCGGTGTCATGATTGTAATGGCACCTCGGCTCTCGCTTGATCCAGACGCAATGACCACTGGCGCTGGACTAGGTGCAATATTTACACTTGCAGCCGCAGCCTTACGTGGCCTTGTACAAATTCACGTTCGTAAAATGGTCGCAACGGAGAAGACAGGGGCAATCGTTTTCTACTTTTCACTTACCGCCACGTGCCTATCTCTATTGTCCCTACCATTCGGTTGGATTTGGCCCACGCCATATTCGCTTAGCCTGTTGATTGGAGCCGGTACCATTGGCGCGGTGGCCCAAATTCTGGTCACGTCGTCTTACCGGCATGGTGCCGCATCCATGCTGGCTCCGTTCGATTACGTGTCTCTAATTTTTGCAAGCGTCATTGGCTATGTCTTCTTCTCAGAAGCTCCGACAATCAACATGATGATCGGCGCAATCTTAGTCGTATCTGGTGGTGTTTTGATTATCTGGCGGGAAAGAAAGCTGGATATGGATCGCAGTAAAGACCGCGCAGCAACCGCACCCAAAGGTCAATAAATTAGCCCTTGGCGTGACACGCCGATGCCTCAACAACCAATCCATCCGCGCCAAAGCGCAGAGTTTCCGCAGCCAGCACATGATGTTGATTTCGGTAAGTTATGACCATCATACCGTAGCCATGCAAAACATCGACCACCACAAAGGAAAGATCAGGTTGTTTTGCCAATGCTTTGGACCAGTATGCACGCAAGGCCTGCTTGCCAAGTAATTCGCCCGAACCAACAAGGCGCATCGCCTTTTGGGAACGGAAAACAACGTCGCTTGAGTAGTGTGCCAGAATACGATCAAGCGAGTGGGAGTTCCATGCGGCCTCCCACTCGATCGCAAATGCAGCGTAATCCAAGTTAAACACGGACCAGTTTTTCGTAGCACTCAGAAACATCGCGTGTCAGCGCGCCAACTTCAAAATTGAAGTCACCGATTTGGCCGACAGGGGTCACTTCAGCAGCAGTACCAGTCAACCAGCACTGTTCGAAATCAGCCAATTCGTCTGGCATGATGATACGTTCGTTTACAGCTATGCCTTTTTCTTTCAGCATGCCGATTACGGTCTGACGAGTGATGCCATTCAAGAATGCATCAGCGATTGGTGTGTGCACTTCGCCATCCTTAACGAAGAAGATGTTCGCACCTGTCGCTTCAGCAACATAACCACGGTAATCAAACATCATAGCGTCTGAACAGCCTTTTGCCTCGGCTGCGTGCTTAGACATTGTCGCAATCATGTACAGACCCGCAGCCTTGGCTTGGGATGGCGCAGTCTCAGGTGATGGGCGCTTCCACTTGGCAATGTCGAGCTTAGCACCCTTCATCTTTGCGTCGCCGTAATAGTTGCCCCATTCCCAGCATGCTACAGCCATATGAACAGGGTTCTTTGCGGATGCGACGCCCATGTCTTCACCTGCACCACGCCATGCAACAGCGCGAACGTATGCATTGGTCAAACCGTTGGCTTCCAAAGCTGCTTCTTTAGCAGCCTCAATTTCATCAACCGAATAGGGAAGTTCAAAATCAATCAGGTTGCCAGATTGGATTAAACGAGCGGAGTGGTCACGAGATTTGAAAATTTTACCATTATAGCAACGCTCGCCTTCAAAGACAGAAGATGCATAGTGCATAGCATGCGTTAGGATGTGGACGTTTGCATCACGCCAATCGACCAATGTACCGTCCATCCAGATTTTTCCATCACGATCATCATAACCAGCAGCCATCGCCGTATCCTCCGAAATTATTCCATTAATTGCGCAAATGGTTCCGATCCGGATATAATATTGCGCAAAACCTACAATTCTCTAGTCCTTTGACGTTGGAATGTCAATAACACTGACATATACTGTAACAAAATGATTTAGAGCAGGAACGATTGTTATGTCGGACGGGCGCAGCACATCAACATACAGCGGTGAAAACCTCCTGTTCCTAACTGACGAACAATTGCGTCAGGGAATTGAGGCGATGTTTTTTGCCTATCGGGGCTTCACTGCCGATCCCGATCGTATTCTCGCAGACATGGCGTATGGCCGCGCCCATCACCGCGCTATCCATTTCATTCATCGCGCGCCAGGCACAACAGTCAACAACTTGCTCAATATCCTAGGTGTAACAAAGCAATCATTGAACCGCGTTTTGCGCACGCTGATAGAACAAGGGTTAGTCATCAGCAAAGTTGGCAAGGTAGATAAACGTGAACGGCATCTGTTCCTAACCGATGAAGGTAGCCGGCTAGAACAAACACTTTCAGACGCACAGCGCGCACGCATGCGCAGCGCATTTCGTGACGCAGGCCCCGAAGCTGTTGCGGGCTTTCGAACTGTGTTAGAAGCAATGATGGATACCAAAATGCAGCGCGCCTACACGCGTCTTAAGGAGTCCGGAGCATGAGCGCACTAGACGCCCACTTGTTGATCGTAGACGATGACGAGCGCATTCGCATTTTGTTACAAAAATTCCTTGTGCGCCATGGCTTTTTAGTAACTGCAGCACGTGATGCAGCCCACGCGCGGCGCATCCTCACCGGCCTTGATTTTAATATGCTCATTCTGGATGTGATGATGCCGGGAGAAGACGGCCTATCATTATGCCGATCAATCCGCGAGACCAGCCAGACGCCCATCCTGTTGCTAACAGCCAAGGGTGAAACCGGAAATCGGATCGAGGGACTTGAAGCAGGCGCTGACGATTACTTACCAAAACCGTTTGAACCAAAAGAACTCCTTCTTCGAATTAACGCAATCTTGCGCCGAATGCCTGAAACACCTGCAGAAGACTCAGTTCCAAAAATTCTCAACCTTGGCAGCATCCGCTATGACCTTGAGCGCGGTGAAATGTGGCAGGGTGAAAACCTGGTCCGCCTCACTGCAACAGAAATGCAATTAATGAAGATTTTCTCTGCAAAGCCCGGGGAGCCGATCAGCCGAAACAAACTAGTTGAGGAGCTTGGCCGTGATCGCGGCCAAGCACAAGAACGTGCTGTTGATGTTCAAATTACTCGCTTACGTCGTAAAATCGAAATGGACCCTAAGCAACCGCGCTACCTACAAACGGTACGAGGGGCTGGCTATATGTTGGCTCCCAACTGACCGAGCTCCGAACCATCTAATCGTCGTCTGGTATGAAGCCTAAAAGACGGTTATGATATTGAAGTGCTGGCAATTTTGGCCCGCACCATACTTGCAAATTAACAAAGGCCACACGATGACCGATATCCCTGTGACTGAGATGAGTTTTGAACAAGCGATGGCTGAACTAGAACAGGTTCTGGGTCAGCTTGAACGCGGTGATGTAGCTTTAGATCAATCCATTTCGCTGTATGAACGTGGCGCTTTGCTGAAAGCCCGTTGCGAGACCAAACTGAAAGAAGCTGAAGAAAAGGTTGCAGCGATTACTTTGGATGCAGACGGCAACCCAGCAGGTTTGAAACCTGTTGAAGGCCTCTAAAACCAATGTTTCGCCAACGCTTAACGGAATGCGCGGGTCAAATCCAAACGCACTTCGACCGAACCCTTTCTAAATTGGATAGCCTGCCCGTTGTTGACGCAATGGCGCATGCCACCAACGGCGGCAAACGACTGCGTGGATTTCTTGTTCTGGAATCTGCACGCCTGCATGGCATCGATCCTATATCTGCGATCTGGCCTGCAACAGGAATTGAAGCCTTGCACGCATATTCTTTGGTTCATGACGATTTACCCTGCATGGATGATGATGACTTGCGGCGCGGAGAACCGACTATTCACAACGCTTGGGATGAGGCGACTGCAGTGCTAGCTGGTGATGCCCTTCAAACACTCGCATTTGAAATGGTATCACGGGTTGAAGTTGGAAATGGCGACGTCCGCGCCAACCTCGCCCTAAGCCTTGCAAAAGCGAGCGGCGCTCAAGGTATGGTTCTAGGCCAAGCGTTGGACATCGCAGCCGAAACATCAGCCATTCCATTGACGCTCCAACAAATCACGACGCTCCAACGAGGTAAGACAGGAGCCCTAATAGAATGGTCCGCCACGGCAGGTGCACGCATGGCACAAAGCGACATAACCGCGCTATCGCACTACTCCCAATCGCTAGGGCTCGCCTTCCAAATTGCCGATGATATCCTAGATGTCGAAGGCAATGCAGAAACCGTAGGCAAAGCCACAGGCAAAGATGCTGAGGCAGGTAAAGCAACATTTGTGTCGCTATTGGGCTTGGAGGAGGCTAAACGCCGCGCAAGTGAACTGGTCGAATCTGCATCTGATGCGCTAAGTGTATATGGTAATGACGCAAAAGCACTGCGTGAAGCAGCGGCTTTTGTGATCACTCGCAAGAATTAGGACACCACAATGACTGACCGCCCAAACACTCCGCTTTTGGACACCGTACAGCGCCCAGCTGATATGAACCAAATGTCTGATGCCAAACTGACCCAGTTAGCACAGGAAGTTCGGTCTGAAACAATCTCAGCTGTTGCGGAAACCGGTGGACATCTTGGTGCAGGTTTGGGTGTGGTCGAATTGACCGTTGCGCTTCATGCAGTCTTCGACACACCAAAGGACAAAATTATCTGGGACGTGGGTCACCAATGTTACCCTCATAAAATCCTAACAGAGCGCCGTGATCGCATTCGTACACTCCGTCAAAAAGATGGCCTAAGTGGCTTCACCAAACGCAGTGAATCGCCATACGATCCATTCGGCGCTGCGCACAGTTCAACCTCAATCAGTGCCGCACTTGGTTTCGCTGTCGCACGTGATCTAGGTGGCAATGTGCCCGAAGGATTGGGCGACGCGATTGCAGTCATCGGTGACGGCTCAATGAGCGCTGGTATGGCCTATGAAGCGATGAACAACGCAGGTCATTTGGGCAAACGCTTGATCGTTATTCTAAACGACAATGAGATGTCGATCGCTCCACCTGTAGGCGCGATGTCTGCCTACCTCAGCCGTCTATACGCAGAAGAGCCATTTCAAGAATTGAAAGCTGCTGCAAAAGGTGCGGCAAGTCTATTGCCGGAACCTTTCCGTGAAGGCGCGCGCCGCGCCAAAGATTTACTCAAAGGCTTAGCCGTTGGTGGCACATTGTTTGAACAGCTCGGCTTTTCTTACCTTGGTCCAATCGATGGTCACGACATGGATCAACTCTTACCTGTACTCCGGACAGTTAAGCAGCGCGCAACTGGACCCATTCTCATTCACGTCCTAACGAAAAAGGGCAAAGGCTATGCACCCGCAGAGGCCGCCCGCGACAAAGGTCACGCTACGGCCAAATTCAACGTCGTCACTGGCGAGCAGAAAAAAGCGCCCAGCAATGCACCAAGCTACACCAATGTCTTTTCTGACTACTTGCTTAAAGCTGCCGCAGAAGATGACAAAATTTGCGCTATCACCGCGGCCATGCCTGACGGCACCGGCCTGAACTTATTTGCAGAACGCTATCCCAGCCGTTGTTTCGACGTAGGAATTGCAGAACAACACGGCGTAACATTCGCAGCCGCACTTGCCGCTGGTGGAATGAAGCCATTTTGCACAATGTATTCCACGTTCCTGCAACGCGGCTATGATCAGGTTGTGCATGATGTTGCCATCCAGCGGTTGCCAGTTCGCTTCGCAATTGACCGCGCTGGTCTGGTTGGTGCTGATGGCGCAACACATGCGGGGGCGTTTGATATCGCATTCCTCGCCAACCTGCCCGACTTCGTCGTCATGGCGGCCGCGGACGAGGCAGAATTGGCGCATATGGTTGCAACAGCTGCCGCTTATGACCAGGGCCCAATTGCCTTTCGTTTTCCGCGTGGCGAAGGCAATGGTGTAGAGCTTCCAGAACGCGGTATCCCGCTAGAAATCGGCAAGGGCAGAATGATCAAAGAAGGGTCAAAAGTTGCATTACTCAGCTTTGGTACCCGCTTGGCTGAAGTCGAAAAAGCTGCAGAAAAACTTACAGCCAAAGGGATTGCGCCAACGATTGCTGACGCCCGCTTTGCCAAACCACTTGATCGTAATCTGATATTGTCGCTGGCTCAAAACCACGACGCGATGATCACTATTGAAGAAGGCGCAATTGGTGGCTTTGGCAGTCATGTGTCCCAATTACTCGCAGATGAAGGTGTATTTGACCGCGGGTTTAAATACCGCTCAATGGTTCTACCTGACACGTTCATCGATCATGCGAACCCTTCCGATATGTATGCAGCTGCAGGACTAAATGCAGACGACATCGAGACGAAAGTTCTCGATATTTTAGGCATCGCCCAAATCGGTGCCGCGACCGCCTAAGCCATCTGATTTAACAATGATTGCAATCCTTCACGGTAGGTAGGATGGATCAGTTCCACGCCTAGCTCTGTCTTGATCCGGTCGTTGCGTACCTTCTTATTTTCCGCATAAAAGCTGCGGGCCATAGGCGTGAACTCTGCGTCCTCAAAGGCCGTCGCAGGTGGCACTTGCATCCCTAGTAAAGTAGCAGCATATGCAATCACGTCTTGTGGTGGCGCAGGATCATCATCGCACACGTTATAGGCGGTACCCGAATTGGGCCGTTGGATCGACGCCCACAAGATCTGCGCAATGTCCTCAACGTGGATACGCGAAAAAACCTGTCCCTCTTTGATTACCCGCCGCGCAGTCCCATTGCGTACTTTTGCGAAAGGACCACGGCCCGGACCGTAAATACCTGCCAAACGAAAGGTATGGAGCGGCAACCCTGCGATAGAAGCCCAATCTTCTTCAGCTGCCTTGCGCAACTGCCCACGTTTCGTTGTAGGATTCAGTGGCGTCATTTCATCGACCCACGCACCGTCAAAATCTCCATAAACGCCAGTGGTCGACAAATAGCCTGCCCACATAAATTTTGAACTTTTTCGTGTGATTTGATCGCGCAGTAAATTTAGTGTCGGATCACCGCCCTTGTCCGGACCTGCCGAAATTAGAATGTGATCCGCCGCCTCAATCGCAGCACTCATATCACTATCGGGCCATATCAACGGCTCCACACCTGAGGCCGCCAATTCATCCGCCTTTTCAGACGTCCGCGTGGTGCCAATTACCCGCCAGCCTTGGGGCAACAAGTGTTTAGTCAATTCACGGGCTGAATATCCGTGACCAAAAGAAAGGAGTGTATGTGTCATAGCCTATAGGTGCCGTGCCTCTTTACTGAACACAAGGGGTTGCGCAATTTACCACAGTACGTTCCACTTCCTTTATGACACGCAAACCTGATCTCGATGGGGCATATGACCTCAAAACACCTGAAGGCTCTATTCGCCTCTATCGCGATTGGGCAGAAACATACGATGAAACCTTTGCCAAAGAACACGCCTATATCATGCACCAGCATGTCGCGCGCGCCTATGTGAATGCAGGAGGTTTCCAACCCGTTTTAGACGTGGGTGCGGGAACAGGATTGTGCGGCCAAGCACTGCGTGAACGTGGGTTGGATCACGTCGACGCAACCGACATTTCACCTGACATGCTAGCAGTCGCAAAAGCCAAAGGAATCTACCACACCATATTTGAAGGTGATATATTGGCTGGTTTAGGTGTTGAGGCAGACAGCTATGCAGGCATCACCAGTTCAGGAACCTTCACCCATGGTCATGTTGGGCCAGAGGCAATTGATGAACTGATACGACTTGTTCGAAGCGGCGGATGGATCGTCATTTCAATCAACAGCGGACATTTTTCTTCGCATGGGTTTGAGGCAAAATTTGCATCGCTTGGCGATATTATTACCGACCTAGAATTTCGAGAGTTGCCGATTTACGCAGCCAACGGTTCAGGCGACCACGCCCGAGACACTGGCCTCATCACCTTGTTTCGAAAGGCCTAACGGCCCTTCCAAACCGGATCACGTTTTTCAGAAAATGCTTTGGCACCCTCTAGCTGATCCTCTGACGCATACAACTTATCGACAGACGGTAACTGGCGTTTCGTAATGCGGTTCATCGTATCCTGGAATTTGGAATCTTCAGCATCGCGCACAATCTCTTTGATCGCAGCATAAACAAGTGGGGGACCGGAGGCGAGCAAGCGCGCCAATTCCCAGGCCCGATCCATCAATTGATCACCCACAAGGATCTCATTCACAATACCCCACCCTTTGGCCTCACTTGCATCAAACCAACGACCAGTAAGCAGCAATTCCATTGCAATGTGATAAGGGATGCGCTTGGGCAATTTTACACTTGCAGCATCCGCAACTGTACCTGATCGAATTTCAGGCAAGGCAAAACTGGCGTGATCTGCAGCCAAAATCATATCCGCACTCAGCGCTAATTCCAAACCGCCACCACAGCAAATTCCATTCACTGCTGCGATTACAGGCTTGTTCAAATCACGCAATTCTTGAAGGCCGCCAAAACCACCAACGCCGTAGTCACCATCTACTTCATCGCCATCAGCAGCAGCCTTCAGGTCCCAACCAGGGCAGAAGAACTTTTCGCCACCACCAGTAATGATAGCGACCCGCAGTTCAGGATCATCACGGAAATCAGCGAACACTTTTCCCATGATGCGGCTTGTTTCCAAATCGATTGCATTTGCCTTAGGGCGGTCCAAGGTGACCAGCAAAATAGCGCCTTCACGGTGTGTCTTAATCGGGTTCATAGGTCAGGTCCTCTTGGGGCAATACGGATTAAGGCATCCGCAGCAATGGCATGAGTTGGTGTACACATCATTGGGTTGATTTCTACTTCTTCGAGTCTGTTAGCATGCGCAATCACATAAGATTGCAACGCCATTATCCCCTCGATAAATTCATCGATGTTTGCAGCAGCTGCACCCCGAAAACCCAAAAGCAAAGGGTATGTTTTCAAACGTGGTAATGCTGCACGAATAACCTCTGCGCGAGCCGGCACAATAAAGGAAATGACGTCGTGCATGATCTCCGTCAAAACACCTCCAGCACCTATGGTCAGGATAAAACCATGCGCAGGATCACGCACGACGCCAATCAGCATTTCAGCAACCGAACCTGTTATCATCTCTTCAATCAAGACACCTTCACCAGGCATGCTTTTGACAACCTTCGCCAGCTCAGCATGAAAGACATTTAATGCAACGGCACCTGCCTCAGATTTGTGCGCAAACCCTGTTCCTTTAACCGCGAATGGTTCAGCCAAAGCGCCAGCAGATTCAACGTCTGCCGCTTGTTGTGGAATTCGCATGCCACAAGATGCTAAAGCTGCCTTCGCATCACTTTCATTCAAAACAATCACGTCTCTATCTACACCTACAGGCAGGGGCACATCTGCAAACAAAACGACAGCAGATGAGGCAATTTCAGCCGCAGCAACTGCTTCACGCAAGCCGTTCAGTGGTGTCACTCCGGCAGCTAATAATTTCTGGGCAATATTAAGTGGCATCAATTCCGGCAAAGTTGCGACAACTGCAACTGGCCTGCCGCTCTTTTCCCGGATTGCAATCGCAGCATCCGTTGCGCAGACCCAGTCACTCGCATCTGTATGGGGATAGTCCACAATCAACATGGTCATCCCGATATGCGGAGCAGTCATCGGCAACCATGCGCGTGTCATCGCTTCAGTATCACGCCAAATGTATGTGTTATAATCAAGCGGATTGGAGAGAGCGACCATAGGGCCCAACGCCCCTGACAACTCGATCTTTTGGCCCTCAGTCAATGCAGGAAATATCATCGAAGTGTTATGCGCAAGATCTGCAATTAGACTAGCTTCACCACCCGAACAGCTGACCGACGATAACGTGGGGGCATCCAAGCGCCCATTGCAATGCAACACCATCAAAGTCTCAAGGAAGGCCGGCAAGTCGTAAACACGCCCAATACCTAAATGGCGCAACAGTGCATCCGCGCCAGCGTCACTGCCTGCAAGAGACGCAGTATGAGATACTGTCGCCCGTTGGGCCTGATCCGATTTCCCAACCTTCAACGCAATCAATGGCACGCCACGCTTATGCGCTTTACGCGCAAGTTCAGTCCACTGGCCAATATCTGAAAACCCTTCAATATGCAGGCCAATTGCTGTGACACGCGGGTCGTCCAAGAGTGAGGTAGCTATCTGAGCCTGACTGGTTTGCGCCATGTTGCCACAAGCAATCGTATAGGCAATCGGCAACCCACGCTGTTGCATGGTCAAGTTAATTGCAATGTTTGAGGACTGAGTAAGGATCGCAACACCTGTTTCGACCGGCGTACATCCATGCTGGTCAGGCCAAAGCAACGCACTATCCAACGCGTTAACGTACCCATAGCAATTCGGACCCAAAAAGGGCATCTCACCAGCCGCATCTATTAACGCCGCTTGGAGATCAGCACCTGTTGCATCCTCAGCAATAGCCTCAGAAAACCCTGAAGCAAAACAGACAGCCCCACCCGCGCCCATCAACGATAACTCACGCATCAACTCAATCGCAAGATGGCGGTTCACGCCCAAAAATACAGCGTCCGGAGCAGATGGCAGCGCAGCCAATGAAGCAACCGCTTTGACACCACAGACCTCAATTTCACGTGGATGAACCAACCAAATATGCCCAGGGAATTTTATCTTCTGGCACTGAAGGATGATTTGCTCGCACCACGCCCCGCCTCCAACGACTGCAATGGACGTGGGGCGTAACAGACGGGAAAGATCACGCATGGCGACTAACATTCTCAAATGTTAGAATGCCTCCGGCGGGGAAATTCAGAAATAGAAGAAGCAACAGTTTATTAACCCTCATCTTATTATTTGGTGGTGCGGAACAGGCGGGGACGCAGATGGCCATAACAGGAGAAGCACTTGTGCTTTTCAAGCGGGTATCGAAGTTTTTGGTACCCGTTTCTTCTATTTCCAAATATCCCCGCCGGAGGCACAAAGCCCTTCATGCTCCCAAAGCGCGTAATAAGTCGCGACTGATGATGTGGCGTTGAATTTCTGAAGTGCCGTCCCAAATTCGTTCTACACGCGCATCACGCCAGAAACGCTCCAGAGGGTAATCATCCATCAACCCCATGCCACCGTGGATTTGGATTGCTGCATCGGTTACGCGTGACAACATCTCACTCGCATATAGCTTCGCTGATGCAATTTCACGGTTAGCAGGCAACCCTTTGTCCAGTCGGTCCGCCGCTGCAATTGTAAGCAGATCTGCAGCATCAATTTCGGTTATCATATCAGCGAGTTGAAAGCTCACACCTTGAAATTTACCAATAGGTTGGCCGAATTGCTCGCGTTGGGCTGAGTAGTCTAGCGCGTAATTAAATGCACGACGTGCGCGTCCCACTGACATTGCAGCAACCGTAATCCGTGTGGCGTAAAGCCATTCGTTCATCACTTCAAATCCACCATCAACTTCGCCCAAAACCTGAGCATCAGGTATGCGGCAATCGTCAAAATCAAGGATCATATTTTTGTAACCGCGGTGGCTGACAGACTTATACCCGTCACGGATGGTGAAGCCCGGCGTGCCGCGATCAACTAAAAATGTTGTGATCCGCTTTTTCGGTCCACGGGGGGTTTCATCCTCACCTGTTGCGATGAACACAATGATGAAGTCTGCGTGTTCTGCTCCAGAAATGAAGTGCTTAGTGCCGTTCACAACCCAATCACCACCATCACGGACAGCGGCGCATTTCATACCGCGTACGTCGGAGCCTGCCCCGGGCTCAGTCATAGCGAGGGCATCCATGCGCTCACCGCGAACCGCTGGCATTAAATACCGTTCAATCTGTTCCCCCTCACATGCCATCAGGATGTTTTGAGGTCGCCCAAAAAAATGGTTCAGCGCCATAGAACCACGCCCCAACTCGCGCTCAACAAGCGCAAATTCAACGTGGTTCAGTCCAGCGCACCCGACGCTTTCAGGAAAATTGCAGGCATAAAAACCCAGATCCAGCGTCTTTTGTTTGATATCTTGCGCAATTTCTGCGGGGACTTCACCGGTGCGTTCAACAAATTCCTCGTGAGGATAAATTTCTTTCTCAACAAAAGATCGGACCGTGTCCGCAATCATCAACTGTTCGTCTGTTTGTCCGTAGATCATAGGTTCAACTTCTTCATAGAGGTGTATGTGGCGGCGTGGATTAGCTGGCGTAATTGGACCCTTCGTCGTCCAAAATCGCTTTTAATTCAGACAAATGACGTGCGTCTTGTTCGGGATATCCCTCAAGTTCTTGCGCTGTCTTTTCTGCAATATCGTCAGGGATCACACGAAGTGGCTGTCCTGTTTGCAGGGCTATGATGTACGTCATGCACGCCCGCTCAAAATAATACAGTCGATTGAAAGTATCTGCGACCGTATCGCCAACAATCATAATGCCATGGTTCCCCATAATCATGACCTTCTTCTTTGGGTCATCAAACAATTTGGCACATCGCGTGCCTTCTTCCTCAAAGGCCAAACCGCCATAACTTTCATCAATTACGTAGCGATTGAAAAATGTGCACCCATTCTGATCCACAGGCGGCAAGCGGCTGTCAGCAAGGGCAGCCAAAGCTGTAGCGTAAGGTGAGTGAACGTGCATTGCACAGCGTGCGTGCGCGCAATGACGATGCATCCCGCCGTGAAGGCCCCACGCCGTTGGATCCGGCGCATCAGGCCCCTCCATGCTGGTAGGGTCATTGGCATCTACTTCAATCAAATCGCTAGCCTTGATCCGACTGAAATGCACCTGATTTGGGTTCATCAGGAACTTGGTTCCCTCGTCATTGATAGCCAAAGAAAAATGGTTGGCGACCGCTTCGTGCATGTTCAATCGCACGGTCCAGCGGAATGCGGCTGCAAGGTCGACTCGTTCCTGCCAATGATCCATGTTCGGGCGTTTATCAGTCCGTGTCATTTCAACTCTCCTTGCTGTTGAAACTGACATTGAAGGCTAGACCCACAAGTGACCAACGAAAAAACTATCGCCAACGCATAAGTTTGACTAATGCTTAACTTATGAACAGCAGAACCCTTCCCCCCTTGAATCACCTTCGTGCATTTGAAGCATCGGCACGTCACCTGTCATTCACTGCAGCAGCTGGTGAATTGAACATGACTCAAAGCGCTATCAGCCAGCAAATCAAATCGCTTGAAGCACACCTTGGGCAACCACTCTTCTACCGAAGGCCACGCACCTTGGAGTTGACCGTAATGGGGCTCAATTACGTACCAGTAGTACGTGAAGCGTTTCAAACACTCAGTCGTGGCACCCGCATGCTTTTGGATGGTGGCACTGGCCAAGAATTACATGTGCAAACCAACCTCACGTTTGCAAACTATTGGCTCGCTCCACGATTGCCCAAACTGTATGCTCGACACCCAAACATCCACCTGCACATCTCTACGGCAATCTGGGATCCGATGGAACGCGCCGAAGAGGCGGATATAGAAATACGGTTCCTGATTTCGCCTGATGTCGACCAGAATGCAGAACGCCTAACTTGGGACAAATTCTATCCAGTTTGTGCCCCAGGCTACCAAGTGAATCTGGGAGACATAGATCAACACAGATTGTTTTACTGTACCGCGATGATGACAACATGGGATACCTGGGCCGAAGATCAAATGATCTGTCGACGCCCTAAAATCACGCACTGTCAGGTTTTGGGAACAGCTTTAGCAGCTGCTGAATCAGGTGCTGGCTTGGCCATGGCCCATGATTGCACTGCTAAGCACTTGATCGATAATGGGCGACTAATCCGCCCCTTCTCTCATGCTGTCACCATGCCCGAAGCCTATTACCTAACTCTGAATCCGTGCACAGACCGCAACCAACAAGCTCGGTGGTTCGCCGACTGGATCAAAGACGAAATGTCGGATGACTATAGCTGGGTTGATGGAACCCAAGCGTATCCATTTTCGCACAAAATATAGGCCTCGCGCAGACCGTGTGGTTTATCAGTTGGTTCTTGTAATATGACAGCACCAGTTGCGATCGCTCGCTGAATCGCGTCTTCTGGATCAGTGTCATACAATCTTATTTCAACTCCAGCACCCCGCGGTGGATTTTCAGGCAGAAGCCCAAGCAATGGATTTGAATGATAGGTGCCATCACTGTGCAGCTGGAACACCTGATCGCCGTAAGTCACGATGGCGAAGTCGGCGGAAACGCGATGCGCTTTCATATCGAATACCGCAGCAAGAAAATCACACTGCTTCAGCACATCCCGCACGATTAGGTTTAACCCTATTCCACGCAAGGATTTACCAAAGTTTTCGGGGCTTACTGTTTCAAAATCCATATCAGAAAATATGGCATAATCACTTCGGCGTTGTCATGATAAATCTACGCGGTTGCCTTCTTCATCAATCAACAATGTTCCGTTTTTGGCGTTGTAAGGTCCTGCAGGCCATTTAGGCAGCAGTTCAAGAACGTCTTCTGATGGGCGACACAATGCTGTTCCATATTCTGTTACAACAATCGGGCGGTTCACCAGTTTGGGGAACTGAACCATAGCGTCAATAATCGCTTCTTCGCTTACTCCCTCTTCCGTTAAACCCAGCTCTTTTGCATTGGTTTTGTGGATGCGCAACGCGCGGCGGGCCGTCATGTCAGCGGCCTCAAACAGCTCAATCAACTGGACCTTAGTCCAACCCGTTTTCATGTATTCCACAACGATCGGGTCATAGCCCGCATCACGAATAATTTGCAGCGTGTGGGTTGATGTTCCACATTCGGGGAAGTGATGTATTGTTATATCCATACGCCTAAATACCCTGCACAATGTAACAGTTTCAAGACACGATACGAACGCCCCTTGCGCCCGCTGCAAATCCCTGAATAATCAGTACATGGAACACAACCCTTTCCCAAGCTGGCCTGACGTCGCTCACCATCTGATCGAAGTAGCTGCAGGACGCACGCCTGCACAGACCGTCATTCGTCGCGGTATCTGGGTAAATGTACACACCCGCGAAACTCTTCCAAATCATGATATCGCCATTACTCATGGGCGGATTGCCTGTGTTGTACCTGACGCAAGCTATTGTATTGGGGATGACACTGAGGTGATCGAAGCCGAAGGTCGTTACATGATCCCGGGCCTTTGTGATGGCCACATGCATATTGAATCAGGCATGTTGACCCCTGCAGAATTTGCGCGTGCAGTTATCCCACACGGCACAACGTCAATGTTCACAGATCCCCATGAAATCGCCAACGTTCTTGGTCTTAAAGGCGTACGGTTGATGCATGACGAGGCGTTATTGCAGCCCATCAATGTATTCACACAGATGCCGTCTTGCGCTCCATCAGCTCCCGGCATGGAAACAACTGGTTTTGAAATCAGTGCCGAAGATGTGGCTGAGGCAATGAATTGGCCCGGCATCATTGGCTTAGGTGAGATGATGAATTTCCCTGGTGTCAGTAACGCCGATCCAAAAATGTTAGCCGAGATTGCAGCCACGCAAAACGCAGGAAAAACAGTTGGAGGGCATTATGCTTCTCCCGATCTGGGTCCTGCCTTTGCCGCCTATGTCGCAGGCGGTCCTGCAGATGATCACGAGGGAACTTGTGAAGAGGATGCCATAGCACGCATGCGCCAAGGAATGCGGTCCATGATCCGCCTTGGCTCTGCATGGTATGATGTCGAAAGCCAAATCACTGCGATCACCGAAAAAGGTTTAGATTCACGAAATATGATCTTGTGTACCGATGATTGCCACTCAGGCACGTTGGTCAATGACGGACACATGAACCGTGCGGTACGCCACGCGATCCAGTGTGGGTGTGATCCTCTGGTTGCATTGCAGATGGCGACAATCAATACGGCCACCCATTTCGGGTTAGAGCGCGAGATTGGATCCCTGGCCCCAGGGCGGCGTGCTGACGTCATCCTCACCTCTAATTTGCGCACGTTAACCATTGAGAAAGTAGTTGCCCGTGGGCAACTTATTGCAGTGGACGGCACGATCATCACAGACTGCCCACATTTAGATTGGCCCGATAGTGCACGCCAAACCGTCAACATGGGTAAAACCCTTTCAGCGGCTGACTTCGAAGTCAGCGCGCCGAGTGGCGCAAATTTGGTTACAGCCAATGTGATCGGTGTTATTGAAAATCAGGCCCCCACCAAAGCCCTGAAGGTGGATTTGCCCGTGTCCGATGGGTTGGTTGAGAGTGCGAATGGCACCTGTCAAATTGCACTGGTTGAACGACACCGCGCGACAGGTGGTGTGGTGAACGCTTTTGTTTTGGGCTTTGGATATGAGGGTAAAATGGCAATGGCCTCAACCGTGGCGCATGACAGCCATCATATGATCGTTGTGGGAACTGATCGTGCGCATATGGCAATGGCCGCCAACCGTCTGGCTGAGATCGGTGGGGGAATCACAATCTATAAAGACGGTCACGAAACGGCATTGGTTGAACTGCCTATTGCAGGTCTTATGTCTGACAAACCCGCAACTGAAGTGGCCGCGAGTGCCGAAAAAATGATGCAAGCAATGCGCGACTGCGGTTGCACCTTGAACAATGCCTACATGCAACATTCGTTGCTGGCCCTAGTCGTAATACCTGAACTGCGCATTTCAGACCTTGGATTGGTCGACGTGCGTACATTTGAATTTATACCTGTAATAGAGACGTAAAATGAGAAAAGAGATTATAACACCAAACGTAGATGCCCCAAAACAATTTGATGATGCAGCATCCGCAGTTGCACAACTCGAAAAGCTGTACACCGAAGCAACCGAATTCTTATGCGGTGCCTTCACCACAGCGATGGTTAACGGTGCGCCAGAGGGACGCATTCGAGCGTTTTACCCGGAGGTTCGCATCACGACGACCAGCTTTGCCAAAATCGATACTAGACTGGCATTTGGCCATGTCTCATCACCAGGCACATATGCGGCGACAATCACGCGCCCTGACCTGTTTCGTGACTATCTAATTCAGCAAATTGGGTTGCTGGTCGAGAACCATAAAACTTCAGTCCAAGTGATGTCTTCAACAACGCCGATCCCAGTACATTTTGCGGTAGCAAGTGACCCCAGCATCACCGTGCCCCAAGACGGTGCGGCAGATTTTACATTACGCGACTTCTTTGATGTACCTGACCTCAGTACAACAAACGATGATATCGTGAATGGTACATATGTTTCGCCAGACGACACTGGACCATTGGCCCCGTTCACAGCGCAACGCGTCGATTACTCTTTAGCGCGCTTGTCACATTACACAGCGACTGATCCATCACATTTCCAAAACCACGTTTTGTTCACAAACTACCAGTTCTATGTGTCCGAATTTGAATCCTACGCACGCAGCCAATTGAGCGATCCCAATAGCGGCTACACCGCCTTTGTCTCTACAGGGAATGAAGTGATCACCAACGGCGACGAGGAACTATCAACTTCGGACAAGACACCCCAAATGCCGACTTACCACCTAAAGCGTGCTGATGGTTCTGGCATCACGTTGGTCAACATCGGTGTTGGCCCTTCAAACGCGAAAACTGCAACTGACCACATCGCGGTCTTGCGCCCACATGCATGGCTGATGGTTGGTCACTGTGCAGGATTGCGCAACACACAAGCCTTGGGCGATTTCGTTTTAGCGCACGCATATCTGCGCGAAGACCACGTTCTGGATGACGACCTACCTGTTTGGGTCCCGATCCCAGCGTTGGCCGAAATTCAGATTGCACTGGAAACAGCAGTGGCCCAAGTGACCAAACTTGAGGGATTTGAACTGAAGCGCATCATGCGGACTGGTACCGTCGCTACCATCGATAACCGCAATTGGGAATTACGCGATCAATCTGGGCCCGTTCAACGCCTAAGTCAGTCGCGTGCAGTCGCCCTTGATATGGAAAGCGCAACGATTGCAGCTAATGGATATCGGTTCCGCGTACCCTATGGCACGTTGCTTTGTGTTTCAGATAAGCCGCTCCATGGGGAGTTAAAACTGCCTGGAATGGCCTCAGATTTCTACAAAACCCAGGTTGCAAATCACTTAATGATCGGAATTCGGGCGATGGAGCATTTACGTGAAATGCCGCTAGAACGCATCCAAAGCCGCAAATTAAGGTCTTTTGAGGAAACCGCATTCCTATAAATTTGAAAAAAAGCGCCAAAATCACATACTTTACTGCTTTTACCTGCTACAATTTGTTGTGTTCGGACACTACATTCCGTTACATTCTCGGAATGAGGCCCAACATCGGGCGGACGAAGGAGAACTGAAAATGGCTAAACCAATGACAAAAACCCAACTCGTCGCCGCACTGGCTGAAGAAATGGGTGCAGACAAAAAAGCAGCAGGCGCAGCTCTTGAAGCAGTATGTGCACTGATCACAAAAGAAGTTTCTGGTGGTGGCGCAGTCACTTTGCCAGGCGTTGGCAAAATCTATTGCCGCGAGCGTCCAGAGCGCATGGTACGTAACCCTGCAACTGGCGAACAGTTCAAAAAAGACGCAGACAAAGTTGCCAAAATGACAATTGCTAAAGCACTGAAGGACAGCGTGAACGGCTAAGCCTTCATTCTGCATAAATTCAGGAAGGGTCGCCAATTTGGCGACCCTTTTTGTTTGCGCACCCCATCCCTTGAATACTGATCTATTTTACGAAAGGGTCTCCTTAGAAGTTGGGTGGAGAACGAAGATGGATTTACGTGCAATCGGCATGGGACTTTTGTTCGCCCTGATCTGGTCATCAGCTTTCACATCAGCCCGCATTATCGTGGACGATGCCCCCCCGTTAGCATCTCTTGCCTTACGGTTTTTTCTGTCAGGTTTAATTGGTGTCGCAATCGCTCGCGCACTGGGGCAATCCACGCGGTTAACATCAGAACAATGGAAGGCAACGTTTGTCTTCGGGCTGTGCCAAAATGCGCTGTACCTAGGTCTGAACTTTTATGCAATGCAAACAATCGAAGCATCTGTCGCCTCCATCATCGCTTCAAGCATGCCCTTGATGGTCGCTGTGGCCAGTTGGGTCATCTTTAGGGAACGCCTGCCGATGTTTGGTATAGCAGGCCTAATACTTGGGATCGTGGGCGTAACTATGATCATGGCAACACGAATCGAAGCGGGCGTTGATGCGACTGGGATCGCACTATGTCTCGTTGCGGCTATCGCCCTTACAATTGCGACACTTTCTATGCGCAATGCCTCCTCAGGCGGAAATCTGTTGATAATTGTCGGTCTACAAATGTTAGTAGGTTCCGCAATACTGGCATTCGCTTCAGTTGCAACGGAAACGATTGCTGTGAACTTCAGCTCACCACTGATCATTGCCTTTATCTACACCACTTTAGCGCCAGGACTTTTCGCGACCTGGATATGGTTCAAATTGGTCGAACGTATTGGTGCCGTGCGCGCAGCAACGTTTCACTTTCTCAACCCATTTTTTGGCGTAGCAATCGCCGCAGTTATCTTGGAAGAGCAGTTAGAGTTGTATGACATTGCAGGCGTTGCGACCATCGCAGCAGGTATTTTAGCGGTACAACTGTCACGCCAAACAAAAACCTAAATGTCGACCTTATCAGGGCCATTTTTATTCCTTATGGATCGCCAATTGAATTCATGCCGGAGACCCCAATGAAACGTCGCACTGTTTGGATGGCCTCTGCCACATTACTTGTTATGCCAATGGCTGCACAGGCCTATATTTTGGTAGAACACTCTCCAGCAACCTGGGGCGATTTAAAGCAAACGGATCACACAGTGATCTTAAAATTCCGTGCTACTTAGCCCCATACATGCACCGAAAAACTAGAATTGATTGCCCAATTGATGGCAGAGAACTCAGCCCACAATAACCTTTGGTTTGTGAACATAGATCGGGATATCTATAGACAATCACAATTCACGGATCAACTGCGGGTAACGCGCCAATAAACACTTATTGTCATAAAACAAGGCTCTGAAATCACACGGGTGATTAACGAACCTTACGAGCGCAAAATACGTGCATTCCTGGATACTGCCCTTTCAGCTTGGTCTACAATGCTGTTCACTGAAAAAGACAACCAACCAGCAGTAAAAACTTTCGCCATCAACTCGTCTAAGTCGGGCTCGCAGATGAGAACATTTCCCGATTCCAGCATTTCAATTTTAGATGGATCTTTGTTGACGCAAACAAAGTTGTGTCCGAAATCTGAAAGACAAACACCAGACACTAAGCCAACATAGCCTGTACCAATCATCGCAACTTACATGAACCTAACACCTTAAAAATTTTTCTTTTGGGATGATCACAGACGGCCAAACTGTCAACAATCTGTCCAGATTTATAGAGTTTTTCCACAGTACAGCACCAATCAGTGCACGTGATCATCAGTCGTTTTCAAATCGTTCTGCTGCACGTTCTTCTTGCTGCACACGGACTGAATGCCGCTTTGAAACAAGTGACGCAATAATCACACCGCTAGCAACCAGCCCAATCAAGATCGAACTAAGCGCATTAATTTCAGGGCTCACTCCCAGTCGCACGGACGACCAAATCTTCATAGGTAACGTTGTTGCCGACGGTCCAGTTGCAAATGATGCAATAACCAAATCATCCAAGGAAAGCGTGAACGCCAACAACCAACCTGAAACCACTGCAGGTGCGATGATTGGCAATGTAATTAGTCTAAACGCCTCAAACGGCGATGCACCCAAATCAAGCGCAGCTTCTTCCAATGCACGGTCAAACGTTGCCAACCGAGACGACACAACGACCGAGACAAAGCACATCGAAAACGTTGTGTGCGCCAAGACGATGGTCATAACACCACGATCCATTCCCACCCCAATGAAAAGTAAGAGTAGGGAAAGCCCCGTAATAACTTCGGGCATAACCAGTGGTGCATAGATCATTCCAGAAAACAAAGTTCGCCCAAAAAATCTACCTCCACGGACCAACGTATAGGCCGCCATAGTTCCCAAAACGGTTGCAATTGAGGATGAGATCACGGCCACTTTCAACGTCACCCAGGCAGCGTCAAGAAAGGCCTCATTGCTCAATAATTCGCCATACCATTTTGTAGAGAATCCAGCCCAAACCGTTACCAACTTTGATTTATTAAAGCTATAAATTACAAGGATCAGCATTGGTAAATATAGAAACGCAAATCCAAAAGTCAGGGACACCACATTAAAGGGGCTAAGGCGGTTCATCCTTCAGCATCCTGTTGGCGTTGCTCGTTCCGTTGGAAAAGAATGATTGGTACAATCAGGATCAAAAGCAAGATTACTGCAACTGCGCTGGCAACAGGCCAATCGCGGTTAGAGAAGAATTCCTCGAACAGAACCTTTCCAATCATCAATGTGCCAGAACCACCCAATAACGATGGGATAACAAACTCGCCCAATGCAGGAATGAAAACTAGAAAACAACCCGCGACTATCCCGCCTTTAGAAAGCGGAATTGTAATCAACCAAAACGCTTTCATCCTTGAACAACCCAAGTCTTCAGCCGCTTCGATTAATGAGGCGTCCAAACGCTCTAACGCAGCGTAGATGGGCAAAATCATGAACGGAATGTATGTGTAAACGATTCCAATATAGACTGCTGTGGAGGTGTTCAAAATCGTCAATGGTTCGCTGATTGCACCGATCCAAAACAAGAAGCGGTTTAATAACCCTTCGGTGCTTAGTATTCCGATCCACGCATATACACGGATTAAAAAGCTCGTCCAAAATGGCAAGATAATCAACATCATTAAAGTCGCGCGCCACTCATGCGGTGCACGCGCCATCGCATATGCAATCGGGTAGCCAAATAGCAAAGTTAGGACTGTCGAGATAAACGCAATTCTAAGGCTGCTTAGGTATGCTTTCCAATACAAATCATCTTCCGTCAAAAAGACAAAATTCTCAAAATCTAGCTGCAAAAACATTGCGCTTAGGCCATCTTTCATCGTCGGCATGTAAGGCGGGATCGCAAGCGCAGCGTCAGACAGTGCAATCTTGAACACAATCACAAACGGAACAAGGAACAAGGCCAGCAGCCAAAAATATGGTAATGCTATAAGTACGAAACGTCTCAAATCATTGATCCAACAGAACGCCAGCTGTGGCGCTCCAACTAATCCAAACAAGATCTTCCCATGTAAACGCGCGGCGGGAAATACGACGGGTATTTGTAGTTTGAGCCTTGATAATTTGGCCGTTAGGCAACTGCACATGATAGGTACTTAGGTTCCCTAAATATGCGATGTCTAATACTTTGCCTTGCACGGTATTTGGTCCATCAGGGCGTTCCGCATGAATACCAATTTTTTCAGGTCGAATTGCCAAATGTACGGTTTCACCTTCTGCGAACGCCCGATCACTGTTTGCAGTCACAGGCTCCGTTCCGCCAAAATCCAATGAGTAAGTGTCAACACCAGCAGCTTTAACTGGACCAGTCAATATATTCACATCACCAATAAAATCAGCAACATAAACAGAATTAGGTGCTTCATAAATCTTCTCAGGTGTAGCGACCTGAATAATGCGCCCTTCATCCATAACAGCAACCCGCGATGCAACTGTCATCGCCTCTTCTTGATCATGAGTTACGATTACAAAAGTTGTACCCGTTTGTTCTTGAATATCCATCAATTCAAACTGTGTATCTTGGCGCAGTTTTTTATCTAACGCGCCCAGAGGTTCATCAAGTAGCAACAACTTTGGTGCTTTAGCCAACGAACGGGCCAATGCAACACGTTGGCGCTGCCCGCCTGAAATTTGATGTGGTTTACGTCGTCCAAATTTTTCCAAGCGCGTCAGTTTAAGCATCTCTTCAACGCGTGCGTTCAAAACATCTTTGACGACACCATCACGGCGCAACCCAAAGGCAATATTTTCCCAAACGGAGAGATGCGGGAACAATGCGTAGGATTGGAACATCATGTTCACAGCGCGCTTGTTGGGTGGAATACCCGCTATGTCATGACCAGACAATAACATCGAACCCGACGTAGGGTTCTCAAAACCAGCCAACAGACGCATCATTGTCGTCTTACCACAGCCAGATGGCCCAAGTAGCGCAAAGAACTCGCGTTCAAAGATATCCAGCGTCAAATCGTCAATGGCAACAAAGTCGCCAAAACGTTTGGTCACATTTTTAAATGAGATAAGAGGGGCCACGTTCGGATCATCCCAGGGTGCAAAAACAGTGTCTACCACAAGAAATCCTTATAAATCAAAGTAGGGCGCAACATAGGTTGCGCCCATTTTTATAGTTTAGGTGCCCGATTTAATCTTAGTCCACATGCGTGTCACGACACGTTGAACTTTCTGTCCATAGGGGCCCTTAGTGTAGAGATTTTCGAGTGTTTTTGCATCTGGGTAGATCGCTGTGTCACCAATTACATCTTCAACCAAAAACTCTTGCGAAGCTTTGTTCCCGTTCGCGTAATAAACGTAGTTTGACGCATCAGCCATGTTTTTCGCGTCCATAATAAAATTCAGAAACGTGTGAGCTGCTTCAGAATTTGGCGCATCAACAGGGATCGCCATTTGGTCAAACCACATCAGCGCACCCTCTGAAGGGGCATTGTACGCGATATCAACACCATTTTCAGCTTCAGCTGCGCGATCCCGAGCCTGGAGAATATCACCCGACCAACCAAAGGCCACACATATGTCACCATTCGCTAAAGCGTTGATATATTCAGAACTATGGAACTTGGTGATGTAGGGACGTACAGCCGACAGCACAGCTTCGGCTTTTTTGATCACATCAGCATCTTGGCTATCTGGATTTTCACCGATGTATTGCAGCGCAGCAGGAATTATTTCAGATGGAGCATCTAAAAAGTGCACGCCACATTCTGCCAATTTTTCCATATTCGCTGGGTTAAACACCAATTCAAGCGAGGAAATTGGAGCATCTGCACCCAAGATTTCTGCAACTTTACCTGTGTTAACTCCAAGGCCAGTTGTACCCCACATGTAATTAATTGAGTGGACATTGCCCGCGTCATACTGAGCAGTTCGATCTTTTATGACATCCCAAAGGTTCACAGCATTCGGCAGCTTAGACATATCGAGCGGCTGGAAGGCACCCGCAGATATTTGGCGCTGTAGGAATTCACCTGATGGAACGACAACGTCATAGCCAGACGAACCAGCCAACATTTTGGTTTCCAAAACTTCGTTGCTGTCGAAAACATCATAGATAAGCTTGATGCCTGTTTCGGCCTCAAATTTAGTCAGTAATTCTTCGTCGATGTAGTCGGACCAGTTATAGACCCGAACCTCTTCAGCCCAAGCAGCTGTGGAAGCGATTGCCAATACGGCAACGGTGTTTAACATTTGTTTCATTTTCTTCTCCCGTTTTTCGGATCGGGTTGGACCCGACTTTCTTTGATTTGATCAAGTTTTACACTCTTGATCAAGACTTCTTATATTTCAGCATTGAAACAGGTGCCCAATTTAACTTCTTAGCTGTGTTTTACCTGTGTTGACTTGACGCTGTTTGATCATATTCTCCTTTCAAACATATTCGGCCTCAATCAAGGCCCGCTTTCAAAGGAAAGTCTAATGCCCGCTATTACCAATCACCTACCAACTGCTGAACTACGGGCCTTAGACGCTGCACATCACATGCACCCCTTTACCACAAATGATGAGTTGGCGTCGCAAGGTGCACGGATCATCACCCGCGCCAACGGAGTTTATCTACACGACAGTGAGGGCAACAAAATCTTGGACGGCATGGCTGGTCTTTGGTGTGTAAACATAGGTTATGGACGTGAAGAATTGGCCGAAGTCGCAGCCCGTCAAATGAAAGAGCTGCCCTACTATAACACTTTCTTTATGACGACCCACGTACCAGCAATTGCGCTTGCCAAAGAAATTGCATCACTTGCCCCTGCTCACCTGAACCACGTGTTCTTCGCGGGTTCTGGTTCTGAGGCGAATGACACAAATTTGCGGATGGTCAGAACCTATTGGGCGATGAAGGGCAAACCTTCAAAAACTGTCGTGATTAGCCGTAAGAATGCATATCACGGTTCGTCTGTTGGGTCTGGATCACTTGGTGGTATGAGCCCAATGCATGCACAAGGCGGTCTACCGATCCCTGACATCACACACATCAATCAGCCACATTGGTGGGCAGAGGGTGGTGATGCAGCACCCGATGATTTCGGCTTGGCCTGTGCACGAGAATTAGAAACAACAATCCTTGCTATGGGCGAAGATCGTGTTGCCGCCTTTATCGCAGAACCCATTCAAGGGGCTGGTGGGGTAATTATTCCACCAGAAACCTACTGGCCTGAAGTTCAACGCATCTGCGATAAGTACGAAATTCTATTAATTGCTGATGAAGTTATCTGTGGTTTTGGGCGCACAGGAAACTGGTTTGGTTCAGAGACAGTAAATATTCGCCCAGACATCATGACCATCGCAAAAGGCCTTAGCTCTGGCTACCAGCCTATCGGTGGTTCAATCATTTCTGATGAAATCGCAGCGGTGATCAACTCTGGCGAATTCAATCACGGTTATACCTATTCTGGCCACCCAGTCGCTGCGGCTGTGGCACTCGAAAACTTACGTATTCTGCAAGAAGAAAACATTCTGGATCACGTCCGTGATGTCGCTGCTCCTGCTCTTGCCGAAATGTGGAACGGTCTGGGCGATCATCCGTTGGTTGGTGAAACAAAAATAATTGGAATGATGGGATCGCTTGCCCTTACACCCAACAAAGAAACGCGCGCAAAGTTTGCTGCTGATTCTGGGACTGCAGGCTACATGTGTCGCGAACGGAGCTTTGCCAACAACCTGATTATGCGGCACGTCTATGACCGTCTGATCATTTCGCCACCATTGGTAATTACTCCTGAAGAGATCAAGCTGATTGGGCAACGTGCACGGCTAGCACTAGACGAAGCTTATGTGCAGATGAAGGATTTAGACCTTCTGAAAGAAGCGTCATAGCAAACTCTATTTGGTGGCTATCAGCTGAGATAAGCCACCAAATATTTCTGCAGCCCCATCATCGGTGATCCGAATGCTCTGGCCTATCTTAATAGTGGCACCTAGGACATTCAGACTTGGACTAACATGAAACGTCATGTTTGGCTCTAAGACTGCTTCGCTATCAGCATTCACTGAAATGACGTCATCTTCCACGCTTGGGGGATAGGCTACGCCAATCAGTCCACCATAGCCAACACCGCGGTCTGGACCATGTCCCAAAGGACCCGCTAAAGCTCTAGCGACATCACTGACTTTTCTGCCCGAAGTTGCAGCTATAATTCCAGCATCCAGACTTTTAATCAAGACTGCTTCAGCGCGACGTATTTCATCTGGCACTTCTCCCAGAAAAATAGTTCGGCAAAGTGGCGCATGATAGCGACGGTAGCATCCTGAAAAAGAGAAAGTCATTTCCTCACCAGCAACCAACTTCTGATCACTCCACGTCAATAAGGACGCATTTGTATTAGACCCTGATGACAGCATCGGCGGTATTGCAGGGTAATCTCCCCGTGCATCATCTATTCCCTGAATGGCATCACGATAGGCTAATGCGACCAGCTCGTTCTTGGCCATGCCAACATCTGCATGCTTGATCACACCGTCCATGACCTTATCGGAAATGGCTGCAGCATTACGCATAAACGCAATCTCAGGCGCAGACTTGATCGCACGCTGAAGGTTCACCATTCCTGTTGCGTCAGCAAAACCGACATCTGGTAGAACCTGCAAAAGAACCGAGAACCCTTTGGCAGAAAAATGCTGGCTGTCCATTTCGATACCAAGATTCTGAACACCCAAACCACTAATGTGGCGCGCTAGATCCTCAATCGGATGGCGATCCATCGAATTCACGAGATCACTTTCATAGCTGATCACACAACCCTCTGGCATCCAAACGGTATGCATAGCTGCTTGTGTATCTTGCTGACGGCCCCACCACATTGGATCCGCATCTTGCAAAATGATCACACCCTGATGATGGTTAAACGTCCACGCATCATAACCTGTAAGCCACTGCATATTAGCGGGATCACTAACAAAAAGAGCATCCAAGCCTGCAAGAGCCATTGCCATACGTGTCATCAACAGGCGACGATCATATTCCGCCTGATCAAAGGGCAATAGTGTGCTGGTCATAAATGAATCCTTTTGGGCACAAATGCGACCTGAACAATCTGGGTGCAATAGAAAACCCATTAAAATCAGCACCAATCGCCTTTAACAGAAACAGCCCACCTGTTGCACTGACATGGGCAAAACCAACAGTATGAGAATTAGATACGCTCGTTTAGGTTTCCAAATTTAAAGCACTCCCAACAGCAAAGTTCATAACAGCAGTATTTGTAACATTAATAGCTTCGTTGCGTGATACATGCTTTTGCACTTATGAGGGCTGCTTTACGAGCAGACCAAGATTCGGCAATATTTAAGGCATAAAACCCCTAATTATCCTAAAGGAATGCTACATTTCAGATACTTTGAGGGATTTCCTCGAACAAACCCTTGCAGGATCGACTGCCCAGTTCATAAATTATTAAGCATTATTCTGTTTAAGGCGCGCAAAACAGGCGATTAGCTAAAAATAGCGAATTAAACGGTACTTTTAATATATATGCGGTTGCAAATTTTGAACTCACTGGTTCTACTCAACGCTAATACGCCCGAAAAATCGCGGGAAAAACCAGGGAGCCACAATTGGCCAATACTAAAAAAAGCGATGCGTTCGTTGAATTTGAACGCGTCCAGAAAAGCTATGACGGCATTAATCTAGTCGTTAAAGATTTGAACCTGTCCATGCCACGTGGCGAATTTCTAACCATGCTTGGCCCATCAGGTTCGGGCAAGACAACTTGCCTCATGATGCTTGCAGGTTTTGAGACAGCAACACACGGCGATATTCGCCTCGGCGGCACCTCAATCAACAACATTCCACCGCACAAGCGTGGCATTGGTATGGTGTTCCAAAACTATGCTTTATTCCCACACATGACAGTTGCTGAAAACCTTGCCTTCCCTTTAGAGGTTCGCAAGATTGGCAAATCTGAACGTGAAGAAAAAGTCATGCGCGCACTAGGCATGGTTCAAATGCAAGATTTTGCAGGTCGTCGCCCTTCACAACTCTCTGGTGGTCAGCAACAACGCATCGCATTGTCACGAGCATTGGTGTTTGAACCGGAATTGGTTTTAATGGATGAACCTCTTGGGGCACTCGATAAACAGCTCCGGGAAACCCTACAATTTGAAATTACGAACTTGGCACACGAACTGGGTATTACGACTGTTTATGTGACCCATGACCAAACTGAAGCACTGACAATGTCAGACCGTGTTGCAGTATTTGAAAACGGTCGCATACAACAATTGGCTGCACCAGACAAACTGTATGAAGAGCCAGAAAACAGCTTTGTTGCTCAGTTCATTGGTGAAAATAACACTCTTGAGGGTGTCATTAAAGAAATCAAAGGCGGCGTTGCACTCGTACAACTCGACAATGGTGACTTAATCGATGCTAAGCCGATCAACGTGACCCAAGCCGGTCAACGTACGCGCGTTTCTATTCGTCCAGAGCGCGTTGAGATGGACAAATCTCGTTTATCATCGGACGCGCATACACTGAAAGCCGAAGTTTTAGAATTTATCTATATGGGCGACATATTCCGCACTCGGCTTCGAGTTGCTGGCAGTGACGCTTTTGTAATCAAAACACGTAACGCACCAGATCAAATACGTTTACAGCCAGGCCAGATAATAGACATCGGTTGGTTAGCTGAGGATTGCCGTGCGCTCGACGCGTAGCGGTATGAGATATCGCAGGATATTTATTTATTTGCGATGAATATGACGTTGGGAAACAAGCCCGTACCCCAACCTCTAGACTACTCGGGTTTATCAGGGAGACTACCAATGAAACTTACTAAAACACTGTTGGCCACAACAGCTCTTACAGTTGCAGCTGGCATGGTTAGCGCCGACGGCCACATGTCATCTGAGATGACAATTGTATCTTGGGGTGGAGCTTACTCTGCATCACAAAAAGGTGCCTACCACGACCCATACGCTGCAGCCAACGGCGTAACGATTATCAACGATGATTCATCAGCAGAAGCCGTGGCTAAATTGCGCGCTATGTCAGAAGCTGGCAACATAACTTGGGATGTAGTTGACGTAGTTGCAGCTGACGCAATGCGTCTTTGCGATGAAGGCCTAGCGTTGGAAATTGATCCAGACACAATGCTTGCAGACGCTCCAGACGGCACAAAAGCTTCTGAAGACTTCGGCGACCTATTGGTTTCTGAATGCTTTATTCCACAAATCGTTTATTCAACGACATTTGGTTACCGCACTGATCTAGTCGGCAGCACTGCACCAACATCTGTATGCGCTGTATTCGACACCGAAACATACCCAGGTAAGCGTTCACTAGAAAAACGCCCAATCAACAACATGGAATGGGCTCTTCTTTGTGATGGCGTTGCAAAAGACGCAGTTTATGACGTTCTTGCGACTGAAGAAGGTCAACAGCAAGCTCTTGATAAACTAGCAACAATCAAAGACGACGTTATCTGGTGGTCTGCTGGTGCTGACACTCCACAGCTTTTAGCTGATGGCGAAGTCATCATGGGTTCCACATACAACGGCCGTCTGTTCGCAGCGATCGAAGAGCAAAAGCAGCCAATCGGTATGCTTTGGGACGCACAAGTATTTGACCTTGATGGTTGGATTATCCCAGCGGGTCTTTCCCCTGAGCGTCAAGCGCGCGCACTTGATTATATCATGTTCGCAACTGACACACAGCGCCTAGCTGACCAAGCACAGTATATCTCTTACGGCCCTGCGCGTAAATCTTCTGCACCACTCGTTGGTAAGCACAAGACATTGGGCATCGACATGGCACAACACATGCCAACAGACCCAAACAACGCAAAGAACACATTCTTGTATAACTACGAGTTCTGGGCAGATTACCGTGATGACATTGACGCAAAATTCCAAACATGGTTGGCCAAGTAAGCCAACATGGAGG